>Ga0163144_10000502_pt1 | contig 90710 bp, 88 predicted proteins | sample OliLak19BULKMAT1_FD_123175 | JGI IMG/M metagenome (GOLD analysis project Ga0163144, IMG submission 123175) | Freshwater microbial mat bacterial communities from Lake Vanda, McMurdo Dry Valleys, Antarctica - Oligotrophic Lake LV.19.BULKMAT1 | ecosystem: Environmental > Aquatic > Freshwater >...
CCTTCGAAGGCCAACGACGGAAACGAAGTTTTAAAACAGATTCTGGAATTAGCTGCCAAAGCCCGCAAAGAGGGATTGCTCTCCTTAGAAAGCTCCATCGCTGGAATTAAGAATCCATTCATGGCCGGCAACCTCCGCCATATCGTCGATGGTTACGATCCTGGCGTTTTAAAAGAATTGATGGAAGATAAGATCACGCACGAGGAAGAGAAGAACTTGGCGATCGCCAAAGTTTACGAAACAGCCGGCGGCTTCTCTCCTACGGTAGGAATTATCGGGGCCGTTCTTGGTCTGATTCACGTGATGAGTAACTTGTCCGATTCCAGCAAACTCGGATCCGGTATCGCCGTCGCCTTCGTGGCGACTGTGTACGGGGTCGGTGCTGCGAACTTAGTGCTCTTGCCGATCGGAAGTAAGCTCAAAAAGATAGCTAAGAAGGAAAGCGAAGCCATGGAGCTGATTTACGTCGGCCTGTGCGGAATTCAAGACGGTCTCAATCCTCGCGTTATCGAAGACAAAATGCGCAATAAGTTAGGCGACCATGGTCACGGCGACGCTGAAGGCGGCGCGAAGAAAGCAGCTTAGGCATGGCTCGCAAAAAACACCACGAAGAACACGAGAACTTAGAGCGTTGGCTGGTCTCGTACGCCGATTTTATTACCCTGCTCTTCGCATTCTTCACGGTTCTTTATGCGCTCTCTCAGCAAGAGAAAGTGAAATACAAAGACGCAGTCGAAAACGTACAGCGCTCATTCCTCTCTGCAGGCGGTATCTTCTCCCTAAAAGGATTTCCCTTTTCACCGTTCGAACGCGCGCCCGATCGCGGCACACCTACTCCTCCATCACCCCAGGACAAGGGTGCGTTTTCTAAATCCGACGACAAAGAATTCATTGCAGGTATTCAGGATCAGATTACCGGTGCTTTTGAAGACACGACCGGTATGAACTTAGAGCCAGGCGCTGTTGAAGTAGTGCAATCCGACGACGGTGTACGCATTCGTCTCGGCGAATATCTTTTGTTCCGTCCAGGCAGCTCCAAGATCAAAACCGAGAACATTCGGTTTATGTACGAAGTCGGTAAGCGCTTAAAAAATCTCGGCGTAGAATTAGAAGTCGAAGGCCATTCGGATACATCTCCCCACGTTTCCAAAGAAGCAAACTGGCAGCTCTCGATTGAGCGCGCGTTTAACGTCGTGCAGTTCATGGTCGAAGGCGCAAAATATCCGATGGATAAAATTTCTCTCTCTGGCTTCGGCGACAGCCGCCCTATTGCCGGGAACGACTCTGAAACCGGCCGCGACCGTAATCGCCGGGTGGAGCTCGTTCTAAAGATGCCCAACCGCAATTCCGAAAAGTCCGCTTGGACTGACTGATGCTGATTGCTTCGCTCCGCTCGCAACGCCGGGCGCTCCGCTGCCAACGATAGTCCAGCTTGTAAATCCCCTCTTCATCGACGATACCCGTCTGCATGAAAACCTATTGGATGATCGCGTTGGCTTGTTCGTACATGTTCTCTGCTTCGGCTTCCGCCGAAGAAATATCTCAGTAAACTCCCGTTCCAACACCGCTTTGGGAATCCACAGGCGAAGCCTCGGCTCTCGTCACATCGGGAAACACCGATGTTGCGACGATTGGACTTGCAGCCACCAGCGCGTACCGTCCCGACCCATGGTCGGTCAAAGGTAAGGCAGCTTTTCTTACAAGTCGTAGTTCCGGAACGAAGACTGCAGAAAGCTACGATGCAGCACTCAGAGGCGAGCGAAAACTGTCGCAAGATTTGAGTCTCTTCCTGACTGCAAACTACTTTAAGAACGAATTTACCGGTTTTAAGGATCGGATGGGATCTGAGGCAGGTCTTGTCTATCTGCTGTTTGCAGACAATACCCATTCGGTGTCTACAGAAATTGGAGCCGGTGTGATTCGAGAGAATCTTATCTCTGGTGTGGGCGGAACGGCATTGGGATCGCGCACCTTCGTGAATGGTCGCGCAGCTGCGGAGTACAAATGGCGCATTTCGGAGACTGCTGATTTTACCGACACGGTTGCCCTTTTCGAAAACTTAGCGACCACACAGGATTGGCGTCTTTCGAATACTGCCGCCATTACCGCGATGATGACCCAGGTGGTTTCGCTGCGAGTCAGCTTTCGTGTCGACCACTTGAATCAGCCGGTCACAGGCAAAAAGGCGACAGATACGACCACTGCTGTCGCTTTGATTGCTAAATTTTAGAATTATTCAGTAACGGCAGGGCGTTCGATGGGTCCCAAAGAATCCGTAGAACGGGAAACTTCGCCGGTGGCATTTTTAGCTTCTGCGGACTTAGCTGGATCGGCATCTTTTAAGCGCTGAATCGCGCCTTCGAAATTTGCCATCATCTCTTTCAATTCTGCATCCTCAGCATCAATCGCTTCTGCGATTTGTTCGTCCGTGAGAGTCGGAATCGTGCGACGGACTTGCGATTGCTGATTCGACTTGGGCGCAACATGAGGAGCCGCGCCGCGAGACGCGTGTCCGCCTTGAGCCAGTGCCACGTGGGGAACTGCCAAAGCCGCCGAGATCCAAAGAATTTGGAAGCCTGTTTTCATCCAATCCATTATCGCCCGAACTCCCAGTGCTCTGCAACGCCACACGCGTTGAATACAGAGGCCACCTCCCGATTTCTCAGAAAGTGGCCTGTGATCGATACCTAAAGGGTCCGCCTACTAGTCTTGAGGGCGGCGTAAAAACGTTGGAATATCGTACTCTTCCGTCTCAAAGAACCGTTTGCCGATTTCTCGGGCGAGCTGTCGGGCCGACTTGAGGTCCGAGTTCATAACGTCCTTTTTTTGCACCGGAGTGCCCTGAGTCGGGGACATTTGCATGGCTGGTTGCGAAATTTCTGCAACCGAATCCGTGCGAGATGCCGACGTCGTGGTGCCTTCCTCTGTCACAGCAGCAACTGGATTGAATCCAGTTGCGATGACGGTAACGCGTACTTCGTCTTTCAAGTTCTCGTCGATAACGGAACCGAAAATGATTTCTGCGTCGTCGTCTGCTTCTTCTGTGATGAGAGACGAAGCTTCGTTCACTTCGAACAAAGTTAGGTCTGGTCCTCCGGTGATGTTGATGATGATGCCGGTGGCACCATTGATCGAAACATCTTCCAACAGAGGCGACGAGATGGCTTTGCGAGCGGCTTCGACTGCGCGGTTTTCACCGGAAGCGATGCCCGTTCCCATCAGTGCTAGGCCTTTGTTCGACATCACTGTGCGAACATCTGCGAAGTCTAAGTTGATGAGGCCGCGGATATTGATCAAATCCGAAATACCTTTCACCGCTTGGTGGAGGACTTCATCGGCTTTTTTGAAGCAATCGAGCATCGTGGTCGTCTCGTTTGCGACATAGAGCAGACGCTGATTTGGGATGCAGATGAGAGTATCGACAGCTGCCTTTAATTCGTCGATGCCTTTGTCTGCATTCTTGCGACGGCGCTTGCCTTCGAAATTAAATGGCTTGGTGACAACACCGACGGTGAGTGCGCCTGCCTCTTTTGCAATATTTGCAATGACAGGGGCTCCGCCAGTTCCAGTGCCGCCGCCCATTCCCGCGGTGATGAACACCATGTCGGCGCCGTACAGAGTTTCAGCGATTTTGGCGCTGTCTTCTAACGCGGCTTTTTTGCCGACATCTGGATTTGCGCCTGCGCCCAAACCCTTGGTCAGTTCCGCACCCAATTGAATGTGCACTGCCGCCGGATGGCCTGACAGCGCTTGGATGTCAGTGTTCGCGGCGACGAAATCCACACCGTGAAGACCCAAGTTCATCATCGTGGAGATAGCGTTCGTACCGCCTCCGCCCACGCCGACTACTTTGATTTTTGCTCCCTGCACCGTTTGTTTTTCAATAATTTCGAACATTCGTTCTCCTTAGGAAGACGATCTAAAAAACCTCTCCGAGCCATGACCTCATCCGAGACATGACCTTGGCGTAAATATTGTTGTCGCTGGTTCCATGTACCCGAAACTTTGTTTCACCTTGGTGCCGATGTCCGTAGAGCAAGAGTCCAACCGCAGTGGAGTACATTGGAGAGCTCACCACATCGAGCAATCCTGTTACACCCTGAGGAGATCCGCGCCGCACTGGCATCTCTAGTAAAAATTCTGCCAATTCTGCTGTTCCTTGCAGCAACGAAGCTCCACCCGTTAGCACCATTCCCGTCGACATCATGTGACGTTGGCCGCTAGAAGCGAGCTCGCGACCGACGAGGCTGAAGATTTCTTCGACCCGTGGCTCGATAATTTTGGAAAGAACCGACCGAGAGATTTCTTTTTTGCGATGCCCGCCTAACGCCGGCACTTCAATAGGCTCGTCGTTAGTGAACAAAGACGACATCGCTGAACCCGACGCCACTTTGATCTTTTCTGCATCCTGGATTCCGCAGCGAAGTCCGACCGCGATGTCATTGGTGATGTGGTTTCCGCCCATCGCAATCACACCCGTATGAATCACGCTTCCGCGCGCGAACAGCGCTATATCGGTGGTACCGCCGCCGATATCGACCATTGCAACGCCGAGCTCTCTCTCGTCGGGAGTTAACGCCGCCTCCGCGCTGGCGAGCGGCTCTAAAACGATATCAATGACGCTGATGCCAGCTTGGTTCGCGCATTTAATAATATTCTGCGCGGAACTCACGGCTCCAGTTACGACGTGTACTTTTGCTTCCAACCGCACACCGGCCATGCCGATAGGGTCTTTCACGCCTTCTTCGTCGTTAATTTTATATTCTTGGGGGATGACGTGAATCACTTCTCTATCGAGAGGGATTGCTACCGCCTTAGCGGCATCGATGGCTCTATCCACGTCGTGTTGGGTGATCTCTTTGTCCTTCACCGCAACCACACCGGCACTGTTGAAAGCTTTGATGTGACCGCCAGCGATACCGACATAAGCGCGTGTGATTTCCACACCCGACATCATTTCCGCCACTTCCACTGCCTTCTTAATAGCTTCAACAGTGTGGGGAATATTGACGACGACGCCCTTGCGGATACCTAGGGAAGGTTCTTTGCCGACGCCAATGATCTCTATACCGTCTGACGTCATTCGTCCGACGACAACACAGATCTTTGTCGTACCAAAATCGATCCCGACAATGACGTCAGAATTATTGGCGCGGGATGCGCTCATCCTGTCCTCCTGACGGCGAACTACTACTGGTTTGCTCTACTAATTTTAAATACTGGTTTTGTTCTGGATCCGAAACTAAAGATCAGACTAATCCTAAGCTGAATTTATTGCGAAAGCGTGGGACTGACAACTGCTTTCTTGGGAAAAACTAAATTAATTCTCCGTGGTTGGCCGATTTGACTCGGTGGGCGAAGAAGTAAGTCGCGGGTAACAGAAATTTGATCCTGCCATGTGTCAAGACTGTACAAAAGTTCTAATCGGTAGTCGGCGAGGTAAATTTTGAAATACGGAAAATCCGAAAGCACTAACTCTGAAATCCGAAACTTAGCGTCGATAGCATTTTGAAAATCTTGCGTGAGCAAAACAGCATCTGCAGGCGACCACTGCTGCTCTACTGATTCTGTTTCCGTCGAGACAACTGGAAGATCGAGATCTTTTGCAGATGTCGGCGACATGCGTTCTAACTTCTTGCCCTTCTCGTCGACAATCCAAACTTCTCCGCGACTAGACCAAAACGCTTTTGGCACCCGCGGTAGCACTTCAATGCGCAGACGATCGGGGAACTCTTTTTTAATAGAGGCCGAGCTAACCCATGACTGGCGCTCTAAATCGTCGACAAGTGACGAACCACTTACTTGCCAAAGATTCTGACCCATTAGCTTGGGCAACCAAGAACGAATCCGTTCTTCGGACAAAGGAGAGGCAGTGTGAATAACAATTTCTCGCACGGAGAAAAGATCTGGAAAGAGCCGCATCAGCCCAAGACCCGCACCCGCGGTTCCTAAGACGACAAAAGAGATGATGAGAACGCGTTTCATGCTTAAGCAGCTCTGGAGATCTCTGTCGCTTGCTTAAAGAGCTCTGACAGATGCTGCCCCTTCTCTCCCGTCCATTGATGTTCTGCACACGAAGCGCGCAGCTTTAAACCCAAGCTCTGTCTGAGCAATGGATCGTCGGCAAAACGCAGCAACAACTCTGCGGCCGACTTGGTTTGGTGCATCGGAACTAAAAACCCAGAGTGAGCATCTTTAACAAACGCTCCGATTTCGCTGGTCTCGTAAGCAATGACAGGCAAGCCCGCGCTGGCGGCTTGGTACAAGTGCAAGAAATGCTCGTTGCGAACGGCGAGATGTAAGAACACTTCGCACTCTGTTGGCACTCGTGAATTTTCAAAAACTACCGTCTGCTGTAATCCCAATTCGCGCACCTGGTCCATGAAATGCTTGAGCAGTGGGCCTTTGCCGCGCACTTGAAATTGTACGTTGGCGTTTTGTCGACGGACGTAGTGCGCGACACTAGTGACTGCATTTAAATTGGATTCAGGATCAAAATCCGAGAGCACTGCAACTCGCAGCATGCCCTTGGTAGAAGTGTCAGGCGGTTTTACTGTCATTTCCGTTGGAATGTAGGGCAACTCCACAAAAGTAACCTTGTCCGCTGACCGGCGTTCTACTTCGCGGAAAAATCGATGACTCAAAGACGAATGCACGAGCAAATGCGGTGAAGGCGCACGATTCGTGAACTTGTTTTTCAAATGACTGAGGAAATTGACGTTGCCGAAGTAAGGACCCAACGGTGAGAAAAACACGCTTGGACTTTGGTAGTAGTCGGACCAATCTCGCCACCGACGACTAATGAACCACATTTTTTCGCGCGGAACCAATCGCGAATCACGGGCCGATTGCACGGGAAAATGCACTTCCGCATCAAGTCTGGACGCCAAAGCATGAAAGTAGTCTCGCTCCCAAGTTTGAAGACTCGAGTCGAGAACCATACAGAGGTTCGACATAGATTGTAGTAAAGCGTGAAAAGTTACACTCGCCATTTCACAATCTGCGAGCGGACGACAACCTGATTATATCGCTTTATCGTTGATATAGTCGATGAGACGGCGAAGCTTGCCGTAGTCTTGCCGATCAAAGGAGAAAACAAGTCGCGTCAAATCCTTATGGGCGGGCTCGTTATCTTCCTCAGGCAATGCATCTGTTTGCGCTATTTCGCCGTCAGTGAGCTCTCCGAATTTATCGTTCAAATCAGCGAGTAACTTAGCGGAAAGAGGCTTCTTAATACGCAGCACCAACTTCCGACCAACGAATCGCATCGAGTGATAAATGCGGTAGAAATGCTCGATATGTTCGATGGCGTCTTTAGAATTGGTGAAGACTTTAAACAGCGAGAGATCGCTTTCGCCGATGAAGCGATGCTTCAGAAGGCCTTTCTTCACAAACTCCATGAAACTTTTCCAGTAGCCAAAGCGAGGCGGCTCTAACAACACGACCGGGATCAAATTCGTTTTGCCGGTCTGCAATAGAGTCAAAACCTCAAACGCTTCATCGAAGGTTCCAAAGCCACCTGGGAAAAATGCAAATGCCCAAGCTTCTTTGACGAGAAAGAGTTTCCGGGTGAAGAAATATTTGTAGTTCACCAACATCGTTTCGTGATCGATGAAGGGATTGGCGGACTGCTCGAAAGGCAGTCGGATATTGAGTCCGAAGCCGCCTTTTTCAGCGCCCTCGTTCCCGGCAGCCATAATTCCAGGGCCGCCGCCGGTAATCACGAGGAACTTCCGCTTCACTGCTTGGGCAGCGAAGTCCTTTGTAAATTCATAAAGCGGGGTCTTAGCCGGAACCCGTGCGGAGCCAAACATTGTAATCTTTGGGCTCTGCCTATGCGGCGAGAAGGTACGAAACGACGCGCGTAATTCGTTTAAAGTCGTCGCGGTGATTTTTAGATTGAGAGTGCCAGGGCTTTCCTTAGCGAGCTTCATCGCCGTGCGGAAAATGTTCATCACGACCGCAGTATGACCAGGCTTATTGCCAGGAGCTACCTTCTCAACGATTTTTTCAAGCTCCAACTCCCAAGGCTCTTTCGTGCGAGGCTTCCGCGGGGTGGTCTGCTCATTTTCTTCGTTAGTACCTTTCAATTGCCTGCCCCTACTCTTTCTTGGATAATCTGGAACGTGTCTGCACGCGCCCCAAAAAACTCTCTGCATGCCCATCTTCGCGGCTACTACCTACAACTGGCAAGCGCCGTTGCGGGAGCCGCCACCAGTCTTTATCTGGCCAGCCAGCATACTCGACTAAAATCGGGAATCCAAGAAGGGCCAAGTTTTTGCTCGCTGGGCAGCGGTTTTGACTGCGATACCGTTAGCTCCAGCCAGTACTCCGAAATTGGCGGCATCTCTCTAGGCTTCATCGGTTGGGCGGCGTTTAGTTTTTTCATAGTTTTGACGGTAATTTTTGGACCCGGTCATAAAGCACATGCCCGCGTGCGCCGACTCTTGGCGTGGGTCGTCGCAGTCGCTTTGGCCGCGGATGTGGCCTTACTAGGCGTTCAATTACTCATTATTAAGAACGTCTGCTTGGTTTGCCTCTTCACGTACCTGGCAAACATCGGATTGTTCTCAGGATTGCTCTGGCAAACCTGCGCCGACAACCAAACCGGCTGGAAGGAAAGCCTTCGCACTCTGTTCTTCCAAAAACGTGGCGCGCGGTTTGGCGGCACTAGTCTTGTTATCAGCTTGCTCTTATTTGGCGGATTACTCGCGGGCGGTTGGGTCGCAATAGAACAAGCAAAGAAATCAGAAACGGGCGTTGATAGCCCAGCTGTCTCGACAGACCTACCTACTTTTAAGGAAGTTTGGCAGACCACTCCGCGCAAGGATATTCCCATTCGCGCCTCCGATGCAGCTAAGGGCAACCCAAAGGCAAAAGTGCAAATCGTCGTCTTTAGCGACTTTGAATGTCCTCACTGTAAGCGCGCGGCCTTTGCTTTGGGTAATGTCATCGAAGCAATGGGTGACAAAGTGCGAATGGCTTATAAACACTTCCCACTAAGTTCCGAATGCAATCCGGAGCTCGATCGCCCGATGCATCCCAACGCTTGCTTGCTCGCGCACCTGTCTTATTGCGCCAACAAGAAGGGAAATTTCTGGCCGTTCCACGACAAGGTTTATTTTGAATTTAGCGAAGCGGATGTCCGAGCGCCCGAAGCCGAAATAAAAGAGAAACTCAAAACTTTCCTGTCACCAGAAGAGATCAAGGCCTGTTTAGAAGACCCAGCATCTCTCGCTAATACGCGCGAAGATATTCAGCTAGGGCAGAAGCTTCAATTAAAGGGAACGCCCGCCATCTTCATCAACGGCAAGACTTTCACCATGCCACTCACCCCTGAAAACATACGCGCCGCGATCGAATGGGAATTGGGCAGTTAGAACATTCCTTCCTGGCGGAGTAGTTGCGGAATCACACTGGTCATGCCGCCAGCCTTTCCTCGATACAAAAATCGCGGTACTTTCCGGCTTCCTTCGGTAGGCTACGGGATGGGTCCACTTTTTTGTTGAGGGCAGATCTTGATACCAAACAATGTTGCAATCATTGGGGCCGGTATCAGCGGCCTAGCTGCTCGTCGCATACTGGTGTCTCGAGGTCTACAGACAATGGTTTTGGAGAAAAGCCGCGGTGCGGGAGGCAGAGCCTCTACCCGACGGGCAGAAGACTGGACCGCCGATCTGGGAGCGCAGTTTTTTGCTCAAAGCTCGCCCAGCTGGCAAGAAATCCTGTCCGACGATCGAGAAAAATTAGACACCCTGAAGCTGGATAGCGATGATTTGCACCCACGTTTTGTACACACGGAAGGAATGAGTAAAGTGGCCAGAGCGCTGATGAATCGCACGAACGTGGCCGATTTCGTTTTTGATTGCCGAGTCACCCACCTTTCGAGCGAGCACGGAAAGTGGCAGATACAAACCAGCAAAGCTAGCACCTTCGATGCGGATGCCCTTATCCTCACGGCTCCCATTGCGCAGGTATTGGAATTGTTTGCTTCGTCACAAATCGCGCTGAGCGAGCAAAGCCACTTACTTTTGTCGTCGGTGCAATACCACCGCTGCCTTGTTGCGGTACTCTCACCCGAGAACACGGAAACAATTTCCAAATTTCCAGCTATCTGGCGCAATCCCTCACCAGTGGTGACCGGAATCTACGACCAAAGTCGTAAAGGCCTAAAGACCGCGCGTCCCGTCGTGGTGGTGCATCTCGCCCCACAGCTAAGCAGTGAGTTATGGGAATCTCCTGCCGAAGCGATATCGGATGTTGTTAGGCAAGAAACAGCCCGTCTGACGGGAAAAACGTGGAAGTTGCTCCACTTACACCGCTGGCGCTATTCACAGCCGGTGCGAAATATCCCCTCGCCCTTTCACCGATGCTCCTTCAAGAGCAAAACTTCTCTGCCGGCGTTATTGATTGCAGGAGACACGTTTGGCACTAGCTCTATTGACGGGGCGCTGCGGTCTGGAGAAGCCGCGGCCCAAGCTTTGCTGGAGGCTCTAGCTGAAAAATGACTGAGTTACTCTGCGAAATCTGCTCGCTCGCTTGCACGTCATCGCCCTGCTCTGAGCGATGCCGTTCGCTAGGTCGCCAGAAGATGGCCGTCGAAGCCGTTTCCGAGCAGATCGAACAAAGCATTCTCTCCGCTGTTAGCAGTCTCTCGAAGGGTACGACAGTGTGCCCCGGCAATCTTGCGTTTTCTATCCTTATGGCTTTGAACATGGGCCCAGCGAGCGAGCGAGACGCTTTGGCGCTCCTTCGCTCGCACTACCGAAAACTTCGAAACAGTGGAAAACTTCGTTTTTTTCAAAAAGGAAAGTGTGTCCCTTTGGCTAAGTGGCCAAAAGGTGCCTTTCGGCTGGCTAATAGATAATGAAAACTGAAAACGTTCTATGCTCTAGAAGCCAGGCCCTAAAGAAACTGGCAGAATTTGTTCCCAAGGCCGGCAGCCTTTACGCCGAGCAAAGAAATTTCGACTATGGGCCCACGGGCGTTTGGAGTACCAGCCGGCTCTCCCCGGCTATTGCGCGCCGAATCCTCTCGGAAGAAGAAGTGATTGCGCAGGTGCTTGCGCAACATTCGTTTGAGCAATCACAAAAATTCATTCAAGAAGTGGTGTGGCGGACGTACTGGAAGGGCTGGCTCGAGTGGCACCCGGAAGTTTGGCGGAAGTTTTGCAGCGATTGTGAAGCTTGGAGCGATGAGCCCATATCGCCTGTGCTTGCGCAAGCGTTAGCAGGCGAAACCGGTATTCAGGCTTTTGATTTTTGGCGCCAGGAACTCGCGGACACCGGCTTTTTGCATAACCACGCTCGGATGTGGTTTGCTTCGATTTGGATCTTTACTCTGAAGCTGCCCTGGCAGCTTGGCGCAAAACTATTTCTACGAGAATTGATCGACGCCGATGCCGCATCCAACACCTTGTCCTGGCGCTGGGTGGCGGGATTGCAAACCTTGGGAAAATCCTACCAAGCTACAGAAAGCAACATCGCAAAATTTACGGCCGGTCGCTTCGAGCCTCAAGGGATGTTAAAAACCGGCGGCCTGCCGCTTACCGAATCGGCTCCACCGCCTCGGAAAACTTCCCTGCCCTATTTTGAAGAAAACGGTCCCTCTCCCGGCAAAATTGGACTGCTCGTTCATCGCGAGGATTTAAGTCTTGAGCAAACAAGTCTTCGCCACCTGAGTATTTCCGCCATCGCCACTGTTCACTTTGAAGATAGTGAGTACCAATGTGCGCGGCTTGACCGCGAGGCAGAGCAGGATTTTCTCCATCGAGCGACAGCATTTTCGTGCAAGGTGAGGCAACTCAAAAGTGAAAGGGATTTGCAGAGTTGGTGTTCAGATCTAGATGCATTAGTGATGGTGCAACCCTGCACTGGCGGGTTAAAGGATCGCTTGTGGCCATGGCTACAGCGAAGCCCCAAACCAGTGTGGCTTGCCCGTCGCGATTATGACATCAGGCTATATCCACACGCCACGCGCGGGTATTTCCATTTTCGCAAACAACTACCTAGCCTGGTTGAACAACTCACGCAGGCGTCACAGCAAGGAAGAATCCGTTTCAGGCGGAAGACCACCGATGAAGAAATCAATTAACTCAAAAGGGAATACTAAAACTGCCTGCCTGATATACCCCCACCAGGTGTTCGATCCGCACCCAGGCGTAAAGGGCGCGCACATCATCGTTTTCGTGGAAGACCCTTTGTTCTTTTCTCAATACACTTTTCACCGTCAGAAGCTGATGCTCCACCGCGCAAGCATGAAATGCCTAGCGGCCAAACTTGAGAAACGCGGACTCGCGGTTCACTACCTAGATTCGGCGATGATCCAAAAAAGTGATGCCATTGGAGCGCATTTAAAGAAGTGGAAGGTCCAAAAGGCAAGATGGATCGACCCTTGCGACGATTGGCTCAACAAAAAGGTACAATCGGGAATAAGCAGTTCTGGCATTGAGTTAGAAACACTACAAGATCCGGGGTTTCTCACGTCCATCGGCCAGATAGATGACTTTATCGTCGGTAAAAAGAAGTTATTCTTCACCGAATTCTACGTCGGACAACGAAAACGACTCCAAATTTTGCTCGAGGACGGCAAACCCAAGGGTGGAAAGTGGAGCTTTGATACCGAAAATCGAAAGAAGCTCCCGAAGTCGGTTGTACTGCCCGAGATTGCCCCACTTAAGTTGGATGCCTTTGCTCATGAGGCAAGGACTTATGTGGAAACACAATTTCCTGCGGCACTCGGAGAGAAAAGTGATTTGCTATATCCCTGGGAACACGGTCAGGCCCAAGCAAGGCTTACAGAGTTTGTGAAGACACGGCTACCCTCGTTTGGCGATTATGAAGACGCTATCACCCAGCGCGACGCGTTTTTATTTCACTCGGTGCTTACGCCGATGCTCAACACCGGCCTGATTCTGCCCGAGCAAGTGGTCAAAGCCGCCCTTTCCCAATCCAAGCACGTGCCGATGAACTCGATGGAAGGCTTTATCCGACAAGTGATCGGATGGCGCGAATACATTCGGCTGGTTTATCTGACGCACGGGAGAAAACAGCGAACTGAAAATTTTTGGAAAATGCGTCGGCGATTACCCAAGGCTTTTTACGACGGCACGACCGGCATTGTGCCGGTCGACCACGTGATCCGCTCGGTGCTCAAGTATGGCTATTGTCACCATATCGAGCGGCTGATGATTCTGGGCAATTTTATGCTTCTCTGCGGAATCGCCCCAGACGATATCTATCAATGGTTTATGGAAGTGTTTGTCGACGCCTATGACTGGGTAATGGTGCCTAATGTTTACGGCATGAGTCAGCACGCAGACGGTGGCTTCATGACTACAAAGCCCTACATCAGCGGATCGGCTTACGTGCTAAAAATGAGCGATTTCCCCAAGGGCGACTGGTGTCCGGTATGGGATGCACTGTATTGGTGTTTTATCGACGAGCATGAGGCTTTTTTTCGCAAGAATCCGCGCATGATGGTCATGGTCAAAATGCGAGACAAGCTGGGATCGAAAATGGAAACCCATCGTGCCATTGCCAAAAACTTTCTTAAGCGTTTGGCCTAAACGACGTTCCATAGAGGATACGCAGTTTTTTGTCGGTGTAGACTTCTTCTAAAGTTCCGCCGGTGAAAGACTGAGCCACCACTGGAGTGGGCACAATTGAGATTTCGTCTTTAATCTTGCCCTGTTCGGAGAGAGATCCCAGTTTCCAGAAATCCGGCTCTTGTCCTAGAAGACGACAAAAGTGGAACTCAGGGAGAAATCACTAAAGCGGTACCGGAGACTGCGCCCGATCCGCTTTGTCACCTTTCGGACTTATACCCGGGTTAAAAGGCAAAATACACGAAGGGCTGAAAAGCCCGGATGGCGAGGGAAAAAAGCAAAGCCCACAAAAATCCGTATCCCGCGGCGAAGGGAATCTCAGGCAGCTCCCGCCACTTTTGCAATAGCCGACCCCAATTCCAGCGGCCGGCTAAATGCATCACCCAGAAGGCAAGAAAGAAGATACCAAAACCGGCGTCCATCGTTTGCGAGCCGGCGGTGTCCAGACCCAGAAATTGTCTCATGGTCATTTCCGCATGCGTTAAATCGGGGGCTCGAAAAAAGAGAAGCGTGAGCGCCAATATTAACTGGCCGTACGCAATCGAAAAAAGCGTTGCTGCAAAAGGGAAGTATCGATGGCTCCAGTGGAGTGCGTGCCGGCCCACGTGTTGAAGGAAAAACGCTTCCGCCACAAGCACCACACCATTTGAAATCCCAAACACAAGAAACTTAGCGGAGGCCCCGTGCCACAGGCCGACGAGCGACATCGTGACGATGAGATTGCGTGCCCTGTTTCGTTGGGCTCCGCCCATCGAAATATAGACATAGTCGCGAATCCACGACGACAGAGTCAAATGCCAGCGACGCCAGAAGTCCGTAAGGCTTACTGAGAAAAGCGGGTATCGGAAATTCATCGGCAGTTCGATGCCGAAAAGCTTACCCAAACCCACCGCAATATCCGAATAGCCGGAAAAATCGCAGTACACCTGCACGCAATAGCCGTACACGGCCATCCAAGTCGACGCCCGAGAGAACTCCAGCGGGGATTCAAAAACAGGGTCTACGTAGAATGCAATATTGTCGGCAATAACAGCCTTCTTAAAGTACCCAGCCGCCAAAAAAAGAGCAGCTCCTCGAACGTCGACCCGGTTCCATGGAAAGAGTTTTTCAATTTGCGGACGGTATTCGCCTGCGCGAACAATGGGGCCAGCTACTAACTGTGGAAAAAATGAAAGGAACAATGTGAAATCGCGCAGACTTCGGTACAGTATCGGCTCCCCTCGATAGATATCGATCGTGTAACTCAACGCCTGAAAGGTATAAAAGCTGATCCCCACCGGCAGAGCGATATTCAAAAGATAAGGGTGACAAGCGAAACCGAGCACCTGAGCGAAGCTCGCAAAAGAAGAGACAAAAAAATCAAAGTATTTGAAGACCCCCAAAATCCCCAGATTCGAGACCAGACTCACTCCAAGCCAGAACTTTTTCGAATCGGGGCGCGCTGTCGCCTGAATACGGAGCGCGGCGTAGTAGTCAATAATCGTCGAGGTAAGTAGCAGTGCAGTAAAACGGTAATCCCAACTGGCGTAGAACACATAACTTGCAAGTAGCAGCCAGTTTTTGCGTTGGTTAAGAGTGGACAAGCTCCAGTGCACGCCAAAAACAATGAGCAAGAAAACGGCAAACTTTGATTCAGTAAATACCATGATTCACCGGGGGAGAGAGCCGTGCGCGGAGTAAAGGTCTGTGGAGCTTTTGCGCAAAATAGCGATTGAGAATCCGCGCACCCTCTTCGTGCAGGTGCTCAGAGTCCACCCGGTATCGAGTTTCAAAAAGTTCGGCAAACGCGTAGGGATCACATAAATCGATCACGGCCAAATCTTCGGGAACTTCTTGTCGGAAGAGATGACACACTCCGAGGTTCGCGCGCGGGGGGAGATACGCGAGGACAGGGTAGCCATGATCCTGGAGTTGTTTCATCATTCGAAACTGCTCGGGAAAGTCGGTGTTGTCGCGTGCCTCCGGAAGCGAGGAAAGGTCGCCGTCGCGCAAGCGTCGCTCGGCCAGCTGTGCCTCTGATAAGAAATCGGGATGAGCGGCTACAAAGCTACGGCGGCTTTTGTACGCGCTGGGATCATCCTCAAAGAGGGTGGTGAGTGTGTGGGGGTAGTATCCGCGGTGCGAAATATGAGTGGGAAAAATCTCGGCAAAAGACCGAGGTCCGAACTGGGCTCGCCACCAATCAATCAGCAAACCTCGTTTGGTGGCGTGTGCCGTAGTTTGTTCGATGGTTTCTGCGAACTCGCTCGCGGCTCGTAAGAGCGATGCAGGAAAGGCCACGTATTGAAACGAGCGCCGGAAATCTATCCCCAAGTGGTACGACAAGTTTCTGACCGTGTGCGAAAAGAGCGCGCGGTCGTTTTTTCGCTGCGCATAGGGCGATACGCCCATCTCGATGACAATCAGGGGCTTAGGTTCTCGCTGCTGCGAAAGCAAAATATCTACCGCTTCGCGGAGCTCGGTCATGCGGAAATCGGAAACTCCCAAATTCACGGTGTGATTTGGAATATTGCTTGCGGGGGGTGGAAAAGCACTGTCGATCACGTGTGGATCGAGATGGCGGTAAGTCACACTCGTCCCGAGGAGCAGGATAGTGGCGGGCTCGCGGGCGCCGGCCAGATAGCGAATTTTTTCGGGAACGTTGCGAGTGTAAAACGGGCCGCCGGCAATCCTATTCAAAAAAGCGAGGCCCGCGCATAGGCAGACAACGCCGACACCAGCGGAGAATATTCTGTGCAAGCGTTTCATGGAGTGATGCAGAAGTCTTTATGATACCCGTGGACCGCACTACTTGGTAGCGCGCCGCCCGCTTTCTGCCGAGGGCTGTGCAAGACAGCATCGATTTCTGTGTATAGCTTGGCATGCTACATAGTGACGACACCTGTTGGTCAGACAGCGACGTACACCTGCGACAAGAACAGCACTTTTAAATGAGATGGGCCGCGAAAGGAAAACTTTCGCGGCCTGTTTGTTTGCTAAATTATTTTTCGCACGTCGGATCTTTGCAGAAGAAAGTGTCGCCCTTCTGGCCGGATTTGCATTCTTCCATCACCTTATTCACAGCGAGTGCTTTGGAAGGACCAGTGCCGGTGTAGTTATTGCCCATCGCCTTTAAAGAGCAAACCCACTCATCCGGCGCGGCTTTCACTGGAGCTGCTTCTAAGTGATAGATGCGCGCTTGGAGTTGTCCAACCGCTCGCTCTAATTCCCACACTCGGCGCTTTAAATCTGAATCAGAATACCCGCGATAATCTTTGCCCACTTCGATGCGAAACACGTCGTCCGCAAACGCGGGACTAACTACGACCAAGCCAATAAGAACGAACAGCGCTTTCATATGTACTCCTATGCAATGGATGGGTTCTTAGCTCTGCTGGGGTTAGGACGGCAATAGGATTCAGGCTGGTGCTACTTGGCTATGCGAAGCTTGGGTGTGGCGATGGCCTTGGCGGAGAAAAGACGTTCTTTGAGTTTGAGTGCGGGCAATTCTATGCAGCGATAGCTCGCGTAAGCAACGAGAATTGAGAGCGCCGCGAGAATCACTAGTCGCACAAGTGCAAAACTAAGTGAGTCGGTTTGCAGAGGAATCGCACCGACAAAATACGGCTGCAATAAATTCCATCCGTGTCCCACGAGCGGGTGAGTCAGATAGAGCGAGAAACTAATGAGCCCCAGAAACTGCATCCAGGGTTGGCGCAACCAAGCGACGGAAGCTTTGCCCTGGTTGTTGAGAACCGCGAGGACAAATGCGGTGAAAGCTAAGTCGATCATTGGCAATTGGTAAACGGCTCCGACAAAAGTATTGCGTGTGTGAATGCCGAACGGTGCGCAAATGCAGCCGATGAGAGCTGCGAGTCCGAAAGCGCTGAGCGCTAGATTCGTTAGCTTGGCGCGATCCCAAGCGCGCACGGCAAGTGCCGCGAGTGCTCCATAGCAAAGACTTTCGGTAGAAAACCAAGTCTCATACGACATGGGCACTTCGGTGAGAAAGTAAGTCGCACGCAAGAGCGGACCTGCAAAGAGCCCGACGATACAAAGTGCGGCTAGTTGCTTGCGACTGGTGAAATGCACGAGCAGCGGCCACGCCAGATAAAAATGTTCTTCTACAGCTAAGGTCCAAAACGGCGGGTAATCCATTGAGATGCCGAAGTTCGGCGCAAAATTGGAGAGGAAGACGGCGCTCAAAAGTAGGTAAGCTTTGGTTGGGTAAAACAGAGCAACTAGGCCGATCGTGAAAAAGTATGCTGGAAAAATCCGTAACACGCGCTTGCTGTAAAAATTCTTAAAGTAGCCCGGACTGTTTTTGCTATCGAGCAAAATGCCGGTGATGAGAAATCCAGAGAGAATGAAAAACAGGTGCACGCCCATCCAACCCGGACGCGAAATGAGTTTTGCAATCGCACCGGCACCTGTCCAAGTGCTGCTTTCAAAAGAGACAGCGATGAAGTGGTAAACGAGAACCCACAACACGGCGATCGCACGAATGCCGTCTAATTCCAAAATCCGTCGCGGTGCAACCTTCCCGAGTTCCGAGAATTGACGCACAACAGTAAGTTGTTTTTGAGAAGCTGGTTTCAAGCGTGCCGATTTGTCAGTGGGTACTCCTACTTATCGGAACTCTGAGCGTGCGGATTAAGAGCTACCTGTCCGGGACAGGTAATGGGGTTTTGAACTTGGTTTCTTTGTATACAGAGGGGATACGTGTCGAGATCTCATACAGCTCTGCCGTGGTAAGTGCTTGAAATTAGGAAGAAAACGTTGGCCCTGGCATTGCATTTAGAATGCCTGAGGCATCAACTATGAAAAACTTCATCCGAGTGGCGTCCCTGGCAGCAACCTTGATTTGCTCTCTCCACCCGACTCTCGCATTGGCAACCGTTTGGAAATTGGGTGCCGGCGTTGAAGTCGAAACTCAGAACATTCCGGTATCTGGTTTGGCCGGCGTCTCCGCCGACGGAGATCGCCGAGCAGCTGGTACCAATATGCAAACCGCTGCAGCTGGCCTCAATCAAATCGGTAACGAGAACCAACAAAAGCTGGACGACGCGTCTCGGGAAATCAGTAAGAAATGGACGGAATCCAAGTCCATGCCGGAAGGCACACCCGAAGAAAAACAAGCCAAGCAAAAACGGATGGACGAGCTAAATGAAGCAGAGAAAGAACTAGAGAGGGTACGAGAGTGGAATCAGGAAACTGCTTTGAATCGTGCCCGCGAAATGAATATGAAAGGGCAAGAGCTGATTAGTTCTGCACAAGACAGCGGTGGCGGTGAAGCGGCCGGCGCTGCCCAAACAGGGAATGAAGCGGCCAAAACTCCCTTTCAAAAGTACAAAGAAACGGGGGAGTTTGAATCTGGAGGACAAAAGTTCAAGGTCGATCCTGCCAAGACCGAAACTTACAGCAAGATGTGGAACGAGGGCACCAACGGCGTTAAAGGACAACTCACCGCCCCCCAGATGGAGAGCGTCGGAATGCAAGCAGTAGGTCCGAAGGGCGAAGCAGTACCTTACAGTGGGATTCAGAGTAGCAAGGGCGTTGCCGGACACACGTGGGGCACGGGCGAGGCTGCGTACACCTACGTTGGCGAAACCGCTGTTTCCAACAACGCAGCTGCTGCGGCTCCTGCAGTGGGCAATACCTCTGCTCCGGCGACGGCGAGCGAAACTCCGCGCACCTATAACTCGAGCGCTCCGTCGGAAAACGCGAGCCCAAGTGAAGAAAGTGCTGAAGTCGTGGACCTCGGCAAATCGTGCCAACAGTGCGCGAAGGGTTCAACGAGTTGCCCGCTTGGTTACACTTGCGACCAATAAACCGTCTAAGGCATAGACACCCGCATAGCGCACCCCCGTATTCTCCAAGCGTGCTTTGGGAATACACCCTCGAAATTTTTGAAAATAACGGCACCGCGATTGCTCTATTAAAAGGGTGGAGGCAGCCAACGATGAACGGCCGCTTAGAAAATCAGCTAGTTAACGCAAGATACTCGGTGCGATGCCTTGTTATCTTGGCGACACTGATTCTCGGCGTACCTGCGCACTCCAAGCAGACTGTCGACGTAGAAGCGCTCGAAGCGAAAGCACGCGAAGCTTCGATTGATCGCTTCAAAGAATTCATGCAGGACAAGAACATCCAGACCACCCCTAAAGGTCCGGATGGTAAGACCATCAAAGGGAAAACCAAGCTTACTGCGAACAAAGACGACAAAAACCCTTTCGAATCCGATCTCACGTACCACGACACCACCAAAGACAAGTACGTGAAGGAAAAAGATCCTAAGCCTGGAAACCCGGACAACTTCAAACTCGTTCGCGAAAAGGCATTTAAATCTCCTCACGGTAAATTATCAGCTGCAGGGGGATCTTCGACGCTAGAGCGAAAATCCGAAGAAGTAGACGCGAAATTTGAAAAAGAAGACGAGAAAGACAAGAAGAAGCCTGAAGAAGGCATCAGTTATGACGGCATGTTCAAAAACGAAGTGCGCGAAGTAAAAGGCAAAGACATTCAGCAAAAAGGAGGCGGCTCCGGCGCTCCCATTGATCAAGCTCAAGCTAAAAAGCCCAGCGATGATCCGGAAGACGACGTAGTCAGCGTTTCGCGCAAATCGATTCGCGAAGAAGCCGTGGATGATTTTAAAGAAGTGGGCAAGAACTCCGCCCAGACGATTATTCAATCCGCTAGGGATCCAGAAAAGAAGACCGACGAGAAGCAATTGGCTAATGGCGTGCTGCTGCGAGTAGCTGCAGCTGAGAACTTAATGGCGCTCTGGCGTTCGACTCTGTCGAACCTCACTCAGCGCCGTGAAGGCAAAGCTGTTCCTCCTCTGGAGAACGGCACCGGCGTGGAAATGGACGAAGACGTTCCTAATTGCAAGGAATGGTCTGCCCGTGCCGAGCAAAAAATTGCCGAAGCTCCAAAAGACCAGCAAGACAGCTTGCGCAAAGATTTAAAACAAATGACGGGTCAGTGCGAAGAAATTGCTGCCCTACCCTATAATCAAATTAATCCTCGCTACGTCGTTGAAGAAGGCTCGGATGCTTACAAGCTTTCCTTCGAAGGCGTGAAAAAAGAAGACGGCGTGGAACGCGATTCGCGTGCTCAATTAGAAGTGATGGCAAAGGCCGGAAAGAGCGCCAGCACTGTTGAGAGCAATTGGAAATACGACGCTAAAGAAGATCAGGTGACCCTGAAGCGTTACAAAGAAGACGGGTCGACAGAGGAAATCACCACTACCGCTGCCGAGGAAATCGAGTCCTATAACAATCAATTGCGCGAAGCCAAAAAGGGCTACGACAAAGCTAAGACGAGACTCGGAAATTTCACTCCGCCCGATCCTACTAAGTATGAGATTGAAGCCGAGTCCAAATCGATGATGGAAATCTCACAAGCTCCCGGCACCGCCATGGAAGACTATGGCGTGAAGAACAGCCCGGGCTCTTTGGGCGGCCAGACCGCACCGAATTCCTACCAAGAACTCCAAAACCAGCCTCAGTAGTGCTATAGCAGGTCCCTAGGAGTGAGGGATGCAGAGCGATTTTGAAATACTAAAAGAGATTTTTGAACGAGACGTTTGCCAGCGCGCAACGAAGCCTTTGAAAAAAGGCGCTCAGATTGGCGTTACCCTTTCGGATAAAACCCAGGTGAGCCTGCGCAAAACCGAAGCTGGAATTAAAGCGGAGCGTGTGCCGGCGGAAAAGCCCGACATGAGCTTTGAAATTCCCACCGGCGCCTTGCAGCACCTGCAAAAAGTCGAGTCCGAAGATATCGGCGACATCGGCGTTGAAATCTTAAAACTAATGGCGTCCGCTGAGCCCAACAAAAAGGTTCGCGCGAAAGTGCACATCGGCGCCTTCTCACTTTTTACCCAAGGCTACTTGGGAATACTACCGCTCGGCGGGCCAGCCGTAATGAAATTCTTGGGCACTAAAGGTCTCACCAACATCGGCAAGATCAAAGACGCTCTCTCCAAACTAAAAGGGTAACTATGGCAGACAATCTCAAAGCTTTTATCAGTGCAGAAGAAATCGACGCGATCAATACCAAATTAGCGGCTCGCATTCAGAGCGATTACGAGAAGATCCTAAAGCCCGGCGAAACGCTTTTAGTCGTCGTAACTCTGAAGGGTGCTGCGTTCTTCGCAACGGATCTTCTGAAGAAGATTAAGTTGCCGGTGCTGATGGATTTTGTGCGGCTGTCCAGCTATGGGTCGGGTACTAAATCTAGCGGTACCGTGCATATCGTAAAGGATATGGAATCCAGCCCTACCGATCAGCACATTCTGATTTTGGATGAAATCGTCGATAGCGGCCGCACGCTGGCGTTTCTCAAAGAACGCATTCGCGCGGGCAGTCCTAAGAGCGTGAAGCTTTGCAGCTTGCTCAATAAGCCGAGCCGCCGCGAAGTGCCCGTCGAAGTCGACTACCTGGGTCGCGACGTCGAGGATAAGTTTCTTGTAGGATATGGATTGGACAAAGCCGAACTATATCGAAACTTACCTGCTGTTTACTATATTGAATGAAACACTTCTCACTCCTTGCTTCACTCTTAATATGTGTAGCGGGAGTGGCGGCATTCTTCTCATCGCTTCCTCAAACGCACGCGCGCGAGAAAGTCGTAGCACTGACGTTTGATGATGGGCCGAATCCCGGTTTTACTCAAAAGACTTTAGCTTTACTCAAACGCCACAGTGCCCGTGCGACGTTTTTTGCCCTGGGACGCAACTTGCAAATGCATCGGTCTACGGCACTTGCAGTTGCTGAATCTGGAAATGAATTAGCAAACCACGCGTATAGCCACCAGGCGCTTTCCCAGCTGCCTTTTAAGAAACAAAAAGAAGAGATCTTAGCGACGGAAAAAGAGATTCTGGAGTTAGGAGCTATGGCACCGTCGCTAGTGCGAACCCCTTATGGAGTTGCTCAATGGCCATTGCGGCAGTGGCTCTGGCTGACGGGACGCAAATTAATCTCGTGGGATGTGTCGGTGCCAGATTTTTCCCGGCACGATCCGAGAGAACTTGCTAAAGCTCTCACCCAGCAAGTGCGCCCGGGGGCGATTTTTCTACTGCACGATGGCGAGGGAAATCGCGCAGAGATGCTACAGGCGCTGGATTGGTTTTTGGATTATTTGAAAACAAATGACTACGAAGCGACAACAGTGTCGGACTTACTTGCGCGATCCCACTAAGATATCTGCTCGCAGATGAAACACATCCCAAGTGCCGTTCTCATTCTTTAACGCCGAAACATCTTCGAGATAAACCCGCACCCGCATGCCATGGCATTCTGCATTTAGCGTAAGCGCGGTCTGATCGAGAGTGACCGGTCGTTTGCTCGCCTTAGTGTCATTCAGACGATCGAGCAGCGCTGCGATATCAAAACTCACTACTTCTTGTTCGCCTTTAAAGACCTGCAGAGCGGAACCGCTCCAGAAAAAAGTGTATTCGGTAACACCTTCGCGATGCGTTTGCCGCTTGCCCTGGAGATCAAAGACTCGCATCACTTCAAAGCGCGAAACAAAATCAAAACCGCGTATGTCGTACCCCGACGGATAATTCGTCGTAAACGATCGCCATTCGCCTTTGGGACTTAATTCCCACGGCGGACTCATACCCTGCCCGCTCGTCGGCAATCGTCGAAAATAGAATACTGCCGCGCTTACGACTATTAGCGTCAAAAGAAACGCTGCCCACCAGCTGCGCGGCACTCGACGAAACGACTTGGTTTGGATATTTTTCATCTCGGTTTTACCAAGAGTACTAAATCGAGAAACAGGACGGCCACCATGAAATTATCTTCGAAGTTTTTATTGAGCCTCGGGCTCGCAGTAAGCGTGCTTTCGCACACGACCGCAAACGCTGCACAAGTGGAGGAATGGAAAGGCAAAGCCTACGACAAAACGTTCCAAGCTTCTGTCATGAGCGGCGCGACGATTATGGGAACAGCCGTTGGTTTTGGATTGATGGCATCTTTCGCCGGCAGAATTCTCGACAAAGGATTTATTCCCGACATCGCCAACCAAGTTTTCTTAGAAGGAACTCTGGGACCCACTTTCATGTCGGCAGGCACTGGATGGCAAATGGGCGCGCACTTACGTTGGGATTTTCACAAAAATGAATTTTGGACATTCTACGGCTTGGGCGGATTTGGTTGGGACATCATTCCTAACGGCTTCACCAATCTCGTAGCCTTCCACCCACGTTTCGGTGGCGGTGTGTTCTGGGATCTTTTTCCGCAAATTAGTTTGCGCGGTGAGATCAGCCACGAGTTCATCGGCGTCGGCGGAACTTTCATGTTTTAAAGGAAGGGTGGGATCCGATCGGCTTTCCGCTTTCAGAATGAGGGTATGCCCGTTCGGAGATCGAAAACTACTTTCTGAATCGGGACGATAGCCTCCGCTCAACAGAGCACTCTGGGTCCGGGCAGGCACGAATACCCCCGATCCTTTCGGCGATCATTTTTTTCGCGAGTTCTTTAATCTGTTGAGTGTTGAGTTTTGCCATGTCGGTCCTCAGTAATCGATCGGTCCGACTTCAAAAACTCTTTATCGCACAAACTCCCTGTTCGTAACGCAGACTGAACTAACTCGCTCCGGTGATGATAACGCGTCCAGAACGGCCTGTTGGCCCGCTTGGTAGCTGAACGGATTTGTTGCTTTCCGCCAGACTTGAAGATTGGGAAGTCGGCCCAGTTTGGCCGGCTCAGTCAAGCGGTGAAAATGTTAATATTTGAGCTGTTAAAGGTGAAAAACCAATCTGACGACCTGAGGTCTTCGGTTTTATGAACAATCGAAATAAAATACGCCGGGCACCCCTCACGGCTTTTGCTATCGCTGTCATTGCCTTGCTCCGCGTCGCGATCACTTTTGCCGATAACATTTTCGTCGACCCGGCCTGCCCATCTGCGCTGCGACAGTTGACTTCATATTATCAAAAAGCCGCGGTGAATTCGGACGCGATGGACCCTCTTTTTGAATGGGCGGTCACTCATGGCGGCGATGCCGATTCATTTTACCGTTTTGCCGTCGCTAACTTAGAAAACCGCGTCGTCGAGATTATTGAAACACTCCCTCCCGGACATCGAAGCGAAGCGATCGACAACCTGTCGCTCGACTCTGGCCTGTCCGTTGAAAGTATTCAGGTGATGATTGATTACTACGCGCTTCGGTACTACGAAGAGCCGCGACTGGCCGGCGACAGTGTTTCGTTCTGGGATCGGGTTGAGAGTTTAAACCGCGATCTACGCATCACCGAACCGAAGGCCGAATCTCCAGAGAGTCGGTACCTGTTTTATCTTCACTCATTGACCCTGGACTCTGTCCCCGAAATAGCTCGGAAACTCGGCATCTCTGAATCAAAAGTACGCAGTGATTTAAGCCAGCTGAAACTTTCTGTTTGCTCTGAGTTTCACAGAGGCGGCGTGCTGGAAGAAGCAAAGCGGCGATTCGAGCTGAATCAGCCCATTGCCCAGATCGCAGGTGACCTCAAATTAGGAGAACAGGCATTACGTTTCGTCTTGCACTATGAACACGAACTCAATCGTGGCTCGCAGTGGAACTCTACTGAAACAGCCACTTTACTCAGACTTGTTGAAGCAGGGGCCACATACGCTAAAATCGCAGATGCTTTGAACCAGGCCTCAAACAGAAATCCACAGTCGACTGACTTACGCAGCGAAGGCGCTGTTGCCGCCAAAGTCGATCAACTGCAACTTACGATTAAAAGAGTACCGCGGTACCCGGCGGATATTTCTTTACCGAAGTTCGGTAACGTAAAGCGAAACGGCCACCTTACAGAAGCAGCAAAAAAATACATCCGTGCACATTTTTTGGAACCGCTTGAGGACGTAGCGGACCAGTTAGGCGTCGCGCCGAAGTCGCTCGCTGCTTTTATTCGACGACACGATCTGATATTTCGCGCCCTGCCGCCAACTCCGGAGGTAAGCGTTTCAGGTGGGCCTCTCCCCACACCGACGCCAGTCACTGAAACAGTCACGCCTGCCGCCTCCCACGTTATTCGAAAGCCAAACCTACCCACCTCCCCACAATCACCCCCGGTCAATCCCACCCGGGGTAAGCAAGTATTGGCAGGGTATAAAAACATTCCCGAGCCTGAAAAACTCCCAACCGTTGTTTTACAAAAATTGCCGAATAAGCCACTTAATCAGCTAACGCTCGAAGAATTGGATGCAGCCCTTTTAGAAATCGCCAATACCCAGTTCGGCGGACTAGACAAATTAACGCTAGGCAATAAGCTTCTTAGGACTCGATACTCGGCCGCTGGCTCCACTACAGCTCAAACGGGAGTAACCATCCTTAGAGCATGGGCCATCAATAAGCACGAACGGGATAACCCAAAACAGCCCCGCTTAAACGCCAACCGTGTATTTGGCGGAGGGGACGGTGGCAAAAAGATGTCGGAGTGGATAGACCAGTTAAAGGCTTCGCATGGATTCAAGCCTGCTCTTGCGGCAGACACTCGTGTTGTCATGGCGCTTCAAAACAAGCCTATTGCAGACCACTCGCTGGAAGAATTAGATGCCGCCGTATTGGAAATTGCCCATACTCAATTCGGGGGGGTGGAAAATCTAAACTCTGGCAAGTTCTTTAAATCCGAATACGCGGCGCCCGGCGCTGTATCGGGCAATATCGGCCACACAATATTTAAGCAGTGGGCTGTCAAAAAACGTCAGCGCGATAACCCAGACCAACCGCTGCTCAATACTGTCGAGATAACGAACGAAAAAAAAGGCGGTAAGAAAATGAAGGCGTGGCTCGAAGAATTTAAGACTTCGCACGGGCAAGAACCCCAAAAAAATTCTGCTGCTCTCGTCACGGTCGCGGCCCTTCAAACCAAGCCTATCCAGAACCACTCCTTTGAAGAACTAGACGCAGTGCTTTTGGAAATCGCCAAAACTCAGTTCGGGAGCGTGGAAAACATGACTCTCGGAGACCAATTTAGAAAGACCTACGCCGCCCCTGGCGCTAACTCTGGACCAAGCGGGCGAGCGGTTCTCAGTGCCTGGGCCGTAAAAAAATACCAAGCTGATAATGCTACACTGCCCCCCCTTAATACCATTCAGATATTCGAAGAAAAAGACGGCGGCAAAACCCCGTCGGAATGGATGGAAGCGTTTAAAAATTCACACGGATACGTTCCCACGTTGCTAAAAAATACTGTTGTCATCGAAGCCCTTCAGAATAAGCCATTACAAAATCACTCGTTAGAAGAACTGGATGCAGCTCTTTTAGAAATCGCCGTTAAGGCATTCGGCGGAGTCGAGACTTTTAACTCGGGCTCTAAGTTCGCTGAGGCTCCATTCGCTGCCCCCGGCGCTACTTCGAACCAGCTGGGGAGATCCATCATTAAAGCTTGGGCCATAAAAAAACGCCAACGCGACCACCCAAGCCTGCCGCCGCTCAACACAAACCAGATAGTCAACGAGAAAGAAGGCGGCAAAACATTAACTGCGTGGGCCGAAGATTTCCGGACCTCGCATGGACACAGTCCAAAGCTGTCCGAGAACGTTGTTGTAATCAAAAGCCTTCAAAATAAGCAGCTGCAATCGCACTCTTTTGAGGAACTGGATGCCGCTCTTTTGGAAATCGCAGTTATAAAATTCGGGGGGGTAAAGAATTTCACTGGGAGTAGCAAGGTTCTTCAATCTCAATACGCCGCTCCTGGCGCTACGTCGGGCCAAATGGGGAAGACAATTCTAAGTGCTTGGGCAATTCAAAAACGGCGCAAAACCCCCAACCTGCCACCTCTCAATACCCATAGCGTATTTGACGAAACAAAAGGCGGAAAAAAAATCGCCAAGTGGATTGAAGAATTTAAACAGTCTCACCAATGACGAAGGGTAGGCACTATTACCGCTACGAAATTACGAAGAGTCTTTCGATGGGTTGGGACATCATTCCTAACGGCTTCACCAATCTCGTCGCGTTCCACCCACGTTTCGGTGGCGGTGTGTTCTGGGATCTTTTCCCGCAAATTAGTTTGCGCGGAGAGATCAGCCACGAGTTCATCGGTGTCGGCGGAACTTTCATGTTTTAAAGGAAGGGAATTGCTTCGGCCCGAGGTTTAGTCGGGCCGAAGCAATCATCTGAGGGGGTAACTGAACTCCCTAAAAAATGACTCGGGCCGACGGGCGTATAAGCTCTAATCTGTACCGCTCATGTGTGGTTGATGCTCGTCCTTGAGCTAGCGAACCACCGCCTAGAGGACGTCGTGTCCCAATCTCTTAAGTCTAGGCCCCGTTCATGAAGCGATTGTGCCGCAATGATTGAGCTCGCCCGGTCCAAATTTCCCGAGCATTATTAACCACTTAAAAAATGACTTGAGGCGTTAGCGATTTTTCATGTACGGTCGATTCAGGTTTTAGAAAGGGTTGGGGTGGGGTTGCTTAAAGCTACTTTTCAATTTTCCGTACATTTCGCGCTAGTTCTGCTCGCTTACTCCGCACCTTCGTTTGCAGTCACCCCCGACAACGATTGCGACGAACTCGTAAGGCATCATGGCGAATACGTCCTTGTGGTGGACCCGTTTCGCGAAGGCGCCTTCACTGCCCCGGCATTAACCGCGCGCGGCTATCGCCCAATCTACGTTAAGACCCACGAAGACAATCCGGTCGGCGTTGGATTTGACCCCAGTCCATTTATCACGGGATTTGCCTTTGCTCAGTCAGGCAGAAGATTCGGGAATTTCGATCGACTCTTGCATGAATTGAGAAACCTCGATGGCCCGATTGCGGCAGTCATTCCCGGCACCGAAACTTCGCCGGAATTGACGGCGCAATTGGCAAAGGCCCTCGGCCTGCCCGGCAACGTGCCGGCTCTCAGCCATCTTTGGAGTGACAAATATTATTTACAAAGACACCTAGCGAAAATCGGGATCGAAAGCCCAGAGACAATTTTAGCTTTCAGCCCCGCAGAGGCTATTCACTGGGTGCAAGCCGTTCACCGCAAATGGCCAGTTATCGTAAAACCGCGGGATGGAATGGGAAGCTTTGGAGTTTCGGTTTGTCATTCCCCTAAAGATATAGAACGAGCTGCTAATTCTATTTTAGGAAAAAGTACTCCTCGCGGAACTACCGTACTCACTGTTCTGGTCCAAGAATTTATCGATACGCGGCCACCCGAAACAGAAGGCGGAGATGGAGCAGAGTTACACATCGTAGAACTCGTGGGACATGCTGGTCGCTACAAAACGGCGTACATGGAGAAGTATCACCATCTGGACTCCAGTACGGGCAGAGTCTCGTGGGAATACGTCGACACCGTCGATCCAAATGGTGAAGGCTCGGATCTCCTTATCGAGACTGCGAAGCGCGCGGCACTCCATTCAGGCGTTCACTACGGCGCCTCACATTGGGAGATTTACCTCATTCGCAAAAACGGCAAACTATCGGCGAAGTTCTTGGACTTGGGCGCTCGCATCGGCGGTGGAATGCACGCCATGACCACACTTGGTACAGGTAACGATATCGTCATCTCCAATATGGACGCATTTTTAAACGAATCGGCATTCAATGCACTTCCAGATAAATTCGAATTGAAGAAACACGTTTGGCACGTGGGCTTAAACGTCATGACCGAAGGCAACTACCGCAGCGCCGAAGCGGATGTGTTAAAGGCGCTGTCGGGATTAAGTTCGTTCGAGATGTACAAACCGTTTGGACCCGATGGCAAGGAGCTGGAAATTACGAAGGATCTTCTCAGCATGTCGGGCTGGGTCTACCTGGCGAATGCAGATCTGGAACAATTAAAAAGGGATTACCTTTTTCTTCGGTACAAAGAGCACCTAGGAGCTTTTTACTCACGTGAAGGAGCTATTCCAAGCCCTGTGCAGGCACCACAAACAGACGCCCCCGTCACTACGCTCCCACAATAAAAAAACCGCCCCCACGAAAGCTTCGTGGAAGGCGGCTTATTACATTACCCCTAGAAATTGTGAATCAATAGCTGCTCACTCTATTAAGAGCGACGCAGATTGATGATCTCTTCCAACATATCGTTGGCAGTGGAAATCGACTTGGCGCTCGCTTGGAATCCACGCTGCGCTTTGATCATCTCTACGAACTCATTAGCGAGATCGATGTTCGAAGCTTCTAATGCACGAGTAGCAATAGCGCCGCGACCGTTCGTCTTAGCTTTACCGATTTCGGCTTGGCCGCTTCCGGGAGTTTCTATGAACATGTTTTCACCGGTCTTAGTGAGACGCTCTGGCGCGTCGAAACGCGCAATTGCCATCTGTCCCAACACTCGGTTTTCACCATTGGAATAAACGCCGGTGATCATACCGTCGCCATCCACGATGGTGTCTGCCAAGTGACCGGCAGTGAAGCCGTCTTGAACGTTACGGAACACGCCGTTAGTAGCACCGTACATCGTCGTGCCCTTTTGGCCTGTGCCGAGATCATTAATCGGATCACCGAAATCAAACAACATCGCTTGCTCAGGAACAGCGCCGCCAGCGAACGAAGTGTTGAGAGTTTCCTGAGTGCTGCCTTGCAAACGACCCAGCTGATCGAAATCCAGCGTGCCGCGAGCAACTGCTGCAGGAGTTCCCTTCACTCCGTTTTGAACGTCGCCACCATCGGTCATTGCATACCATTCCCACTGATTCTCGGCAGTGCGATTGAAGTACATGCTGACCGGATGCGCGTTACCAACGGAATCGAACACCTGAGTCGCAGTCGTATAATGCGCAGAATCTTCGGGCCGCTCTAAATTCAGCGGACCACCGACGGCCATCCGGGCATCTAAGTTCGCGTAAAGGGAGATCTTGTTCGTGGGCTTCGCAGGAATCGCAGTGTACGAAAGACGAATGTCTCCCATTTTACCGCTCATCTTTCCTTCTGGTGTCGCTTGGTACGCTTGTACGCGCGAGCCACCAAAGGTCGTCATCCAGCCATCTTTGTCGAATCGAAAGGAACCATCGCGAGTAAACGTCGTACCGCGATCGCTTTTCAATACGAACATACCTTGGCCGTTGATCGCCATATCAGTTGCACGGTTTGTGCGCGTGATAGAGCCCTGAGTGAACAAGCTAGTGATAGCTGCTACTCGCGAGCCACTTCCGATTTGGTTTCCGCCAGCTGAATTGAGTTTGTCTTCCATTAGGATCGCGTTGAACTCTGCGCGAGATCCTTTGAAAGCGGTGGTATTAGCGTTAACGATGTTGTCAGAGATAACCGACAACATTTCGCCATTGGCCTCTAGGCCAGAAATGGCGGTGGACATGGTGGATACAACACCCATGACAGCCTCCGTGATTAGGTTTTGTTTTCTCTCACCGGCGGGTGAGAGATTTTTCCCCTAAGCTTCTGTGGAGGGCCACAGGCCAGCTTTTTTAGGGAAAACTTTTTACTTAAATTTTTTAGACGAGAACAGCGCTGTCGATATTCGTGAACACGCGTTCTTTCAGACTATTACTTTCCATCGCCGTAATGACGGTGCGCGATGGGACGTTGGCGATAATCGCAACGTCGCCAGCCAGGATCAGCGCTTCGCGGCTGCCCTTGGCTTCAGCAGAATCCATACCCTGCTTCACTCGCTGCTCGAGTTCCGGTCCCCATGGAATTTCGCGGGAACGAATGCGAGTCGCGGCGTGGTTGCTTAGTTTAAAACCGCGCTCGATATCTTGAGCATCGGAAACCTGGTGTTGTAAGAGAGCTGCGAACTCGCCAGGCTTTACGGCTTCACCCTTTTTGGGAGTGACCGGCTTATCTGCTCCGATTTTATCGAGAGGATTGACGCCTATCTGGCCCATCCCTCTGTACATTTCAGAGATCTTCATCGCTACCTCCTTCCGCCTACATCCGTGAGGATGAAGGGTTCACTGTGCCAGGGCGCCATTGCGCCGCCCTCTGCACTTTCACCCGCAGGCGTTTGGTTTCTCGCTGAATCAGATTGTTCTGCTCCGCCCTCTGCCTGGCGCACTGGGATCGATTGCCGCATCATTGCTGGCAACTCACCCATTTGGCCCGTTGGAGGCATTGCAGGTTTTGCTTTTTCTTGGCTTGAACCGACGTTACGGATCTTGTCGATATTGATACGCGCTTTACCCGATGCAGTTTTGACGACGAGAATCGGTGCAGTACCCTCTAGTTCCACTCCCACCACTTCGCCCTGCACTGAAGGATCCATTTCCTTGGCTTTGCCATCGGTACCGACGGCGCTGACTCGGAATGTGTACTTGCCTTCTGGTACTTGCACTCCATCGCCGGTTTTACCGTCCCAAACGACAGAGTTTTTATCGGACCGACCTGCTACAGGCATTTCACGTACGAGCTTACCCTCGGTATCAAAGATACTGACCTTGGTGGGTCTTCCTTGTTCCGTAGAGTCTAAGTTCAGGCTTAAGGGCTCGCCTGCGACGAGAGTCGCTTCTTTGCCCGATGCCTGCACGGTCTTGCCAATCATGCTGACCGCTTGCAACTTCGCTTCCCCTCCCATTCCCGATTGCATCTTTTCAATGCCGCCGCTGATGTTAGTCAGCTGCTCCAAAGATCCGAACTGCGCTAATTGCGCAGACATCTCTTTGTGATCCATCGGATTTAATGGGTCCTGGTTTTGGAGTTGCACCATGAGGAGTTTCATAAAATCGTCCTTCCCCAGGTTGTTCTTAGCTTTAGCCTCTTCGGGTTTAGCACCCATCAAGTGCGCTGGTATGGCGCTGGTAAGCTCGTCCATGATTTACCTCTTTTATCGACGTTAGATTCGCACATCCACTCGTCCGGCTGCACCTGTTGGAGCAGTGTACGAACGCGAACCCATTTGGCGGACTGGATTCGTAGAACTTTGTGCGAAGTCCCATCGGGCATTGCGCTCAGGCTGACCGTTTGAGGGGTTGCCTTGGCTCTGCTGACGATTGGGGTTTGCGTGATCGTTTTGAAAGGACTGCTGCGAATTAAAACCATCCAGACCGGATCGCTCTAAGCTCGCCACTTTCACTTCGGAACGCTGCAGAACCAAGTCATGTCCCATCAACGCGGATTTGAGATCACTCATTCCGCCCTGAAGGATTTTCTTGGCGCCTTCACTTTCCGATCGCATTTCGACACTGACGTTTTTACCGCGAGTAATAACTTCGATTTCTACTTTCCCCAACTCTGGCGGGCTCAATGCGATGGTCATTTTTCCACCACCTTGGCTTGCCATTGTTTCTGCACTGCTCACCCACTGGGGCTTGCCTGCGTCTTTAGGGGCTGTAGCTTCGAGGATTTGGTTACTTGCGGTTACGGCCGTCTCTGCTTTCACTGGGGGATTTCCAGAATCTCCAGTTATCGACGATAACAACGAGTACTCGCTGTTAGCATGCGCTTCTGGTTTCGTACGATTCTTTAAGTCCACCTTTGCAGCAGGACCTTCTTTTACAACCGTTTCAGGTGCGACTTCACCACGCATTCCGGATGCCGGAACAGATGTTTCGGCTTTGCGTTGGGCTTCGCTCATTTGGATGATCGGCTGGTTGGCGGTCAAGGGCTGTTGTTTGAAAGCCTGGACCTTTTCAGGCTGGCTTTCGACATTGAGCACTTTGGCGTCTACCGGTAGCGCTATCTTCGACGATTCCGACTGCGGCATGTCCGCTTGTCGATCCGTAAAGAGTCGCTCTACTTGCTGCACATCCCAACCCTGACCTTGGATGCTTTCAGGAGTCGCTTGCGTGAGTCCCAAAGCTTTCCAATCAACGGTTTGAATTTTAGGTTCGGATTTTAACGACGATAACTCGCCTTGCACCTGCTTGAACTCGGGAGTTTTTACAGGTGACTGTTGTTTGCTCTGTTGTAACCCGATTTCTGACGGCGCAACTGGAGTTGCCGCGGTAGAAACCGGGACAACAGGTGCTGCGATGACAGAATTTAGGGGTTGAGGAACAGCGAACAACGCAGCTAGCGGATCTTGCGTCGTAACTTCCTGACCTTTACTTTGTTCTCCTAGTAAATCAGCGGGAACGAGATCGTCGGATTTGATTAGCGATTGCCAATCCACCGCACCATCCACTGACGAGGCTTTGTCCTGGAGGCCCAATAGGTAGGTATTGAAATCAAACCCTACTGTCCCAGGAGCAGCGTTTGTCGACGGCATATTGGACATCGGTTGCATCGATGCCAGAGGATTCATCTCGGTCGGCATGACCATAGGAGCTGCATTTATATTTGGTAGCATATGTGTTCTCCTTTCTTTTTCTTCTGCCCAGACTTATTGACCTTTAATGGGCTGTAACTTGACTGAAACTTCTTCCAGTTAAAAACCGCGCGGTAATACGACGGGCCTTCTCTGGGTCCATATGGCCCAGGATCTCCGCCGACTGGTTTTCTTTCAGACTGGATAAAATTAGACCGGCTAAATCCGTATCCATTTCGTTGAGGATACGAGCGGCTTTTTTGGATTCCATTTTGGAGTAAATCTTTTTGAAGTCGTCGAGCTTGGCGTTTTTTAGGCCGCGTAAGCTATCGACTTCGGTACGCAAGGAAGTCAGCGTTTGCTCATAGCGGCTTAACTGCGTTTTAACCAACGCTTCGCGCTCGCTTAGAGCAGCTTCTTTTTGTGCAAGCTCACTCGCTTTTGCGTCGAGTTCCTGTTGCTTGGCCTTCAGTTTATTCCAAAGTGTTTTTAGATCGCGTTCTCCAACTTTAGATTCGACAGGAACGACAGTACTTGGTTGCTCAGGACCGTCTTCCAAGCGCTTTCGAACACGTAAGCGCATGGTGTCTTCTTCTTTAGACTCCGCTACCGGAGCTGGTTCGGTAGGTGCCGAATTGGCCTGAGCGGATTGAACGAGTGAAAAACCGAGTTCGTGAGTGAGGAAGGACGCAGTGACAAAGGATAGAGCGACCAAGAATGCTGAGATTTTCCAATTTCGATTGAGTTTACTCATCCTGTTCACTTTCCTCTTGAGCGCGTTGCCAACCCACATTCGAAACTTCATCGAGAATCTTTTGCTCGTGGCGGCGTTCTGCCAGTCGGTGATCGGCATAGCGTTTTTCTTTCAACGCTTCGAGCGCCTTGCGACGCATCACCAACCGAATCAACTCGCCTTTCAACTTCACTTGAGAGGTCCGCTCTTCTGCCAGAGTGCCCTCGAGTCGCTTGCCGTCTTCGTTCGCCACTTCGATGGTTTGGTAAAGAATTGTCACAATCGGCGACACCGGATCTGCAGACAGACGCTTTAAACTGCTTCTGACCTGGCTTCGTGCTTGCTCCAGGTAATGGATCAGAATCTTTTCTCTCTGTTGAGAGGAGTTGATTTGATTCTGCTTGCGGCGCTCCCGCATGTGAGCAAAATCAAGCGCCTTTTGCAGGCGAAAACGAAATCGCATCTAAGCCCCTTACGCCTTTACGAGCTCCTGGAGTTCGTTGCGAGACTCACCAAAAGTCTTACGCAAATCACGATCCTGGCTCAGGAATTCATAGATCTTCGGAGCCATCTCGATGCAATGATCGATCTCGGGATCGGTTCCGCGCGTGTAGGCGCCATATTGGACAGCGTCTTCGTTTTCCAGAAACTTTGATAAAGTCTTTTTTAGTTCTCGTGCTGCCATCGCATGTTCTTTATTCACAATGCGGTCCATGACCCGACTGATGCTGGCTAGTACGTCGACAGCTGGATACTGGCCACGGTTGGCTAGCTTTCGCGATAAGACGATATGACCATCCAAGATCGAACGAGCAGCATCCGCGACTGGATCTTCTAGATCGTCGCCTTCGACTAAAACAGTATAGAGACCGGTGATACTTCCTTCCGTGCCCCAGTTGCCGGCGCGCTCCAGCAAACGAGCCATCGAACTAAATACCGATGGCGGGTAACCTTTAGAAGTTGGCGGCTCTCCCGCTGCAATTCCGATTTCCCGTTGGGCCATCGAAAAGCGAGTTAGAGAATCCATCATCAACAAGACTTTTTTGCCTTGAGCACGAAAATGCTCGGCAACTGTCGAAGCAACAAAGGCGCCGCGGACCCGGCGGACTGCCGATTTATCCGATGTCTCGACTACAACGACGCTCTTCTTGCGAGCTTCGGGGCCTAGTTCATTATCCAAAAATTCGCGGACCTCACGTCCCCGCTCGCCGATCAGCCCGATCACCACGACATCTGCCGACGTGTAGCGAGCCATCATACCGAGGAGCACGCTCTTACCGACGCCAGAACCGGCAAAGATTCCCTGCCGCTGTCCTTCGCCGCAAGCGAGGCAGGCATTGATGGATCGCAATCCTAAATCGAGAGGCTTTTGAATCGGAGTCCGAGCCAGCGGATTTGAAGGCTCGCCCTGAAGCTTTCGACGAGTATTGAGATTGAGCTTCACTCCCTCGTCATACGAACGACAGGTCGAATCGATAATCTGACCTAAAAGCGAGTCGCCTACAGGGACCAGCGCACTGTGTTCGAGAATACGAACGCGGTCGCCCAATCGCACGCCGTCTAGATCATCGAGCGGCATAGCAATGTGACCATTAGGATCTAAGCTCACGACTTCGACGCGAACACGGCTCATCGATGCTTCGATTTCGCAAAGCGTGCCTACTTCCACGCCGGGCAAAGAGATACGGACGGAGTCGCGTCGCACTCTTTCCACTTTGCCGAAGAACTTTGCAGCTGGTTCTTCGGAAATGCTTTTGCAAATTTGTTCAAAAACCATTCGGAGTGAGTTCCTTATCCAGCTTTTTGGAAACGCGCCTTAGCGGCCGCTTTCCACTCTTGCACTTGCTCCAGTGCGGAGAGATCCATTCCAACACCACCAAAATCAAATCGTATTTTCCCAGGAGCTAAGTTCTCGTCGACGCGAGTGCTCCAGCGCAAACCTTCCGCAGATACGGCTCCTGCCGCTTGGAGCTGCGCCCATGCCTGGGGAGACACGCAAACTTCCACTCTAGCGCGCTCACCAAACTCAATGCTGTACTTAGAAAGAACCGCTTCGATGTGCCGACTCCAGTCTTTAGCATCAGGGACTGCCAGCTGTTCCAAAACATTGAAGAAGGTGTCGCAGAAAGTCTCTTCGTGAGAGTGCAGAAGCTTTTGCTTTTCCACCACGAGCTCCTGGGTCATGGATTGCAAAGTTTGCAGAGCGCTCTGCATGGCTTGTGTGCCGTGCTCCAAGCCCTCTTTCATTCCAACTAGGTGAGCTGCATCGCGCGCTTGCTTCTCGATTTCAGCCATGCGGCTTTGAAGTCGCTCCGAGGCGATCTTATCGATCCACTCGCGCAACTGCGCTTCGAATGCAGGTTCCTTAAGCAGACTTTCCCACACGCCACCAGCTACCTGAAAATCGGCCTTCGAAGAGGAAGGCACGCTCTCAAATACAACCGGCGCATCAGAAAAATCAGGGAATAACTTCTTGTTCGTCGCTGAATCCAATGACAATTTTTCCTTCTTCTTGCAGACGCTTCATGATCGCCGCGATTGCACGCTGTGCAGCCTCGACGTCAGAAACCTTTTGAGGTCCTAGTGCGCCCAAATCTTCCTTAAGCATTTCAGATGCCCTTTGAGACATGGCCATGAAGATCTTCTCTTTCACTTCGTCTGGTGCACTCTTCAGAGCTAGCAGCAGCTTATCTTGCGGAACTTCGCGCATAATCAGCTGCACACCGCGGTCATCAATCTTGATGATGTCAGTGAATGTGAACATATGCTGGCGAATTTCTTCGGCCAGAATTGGATCTTTGTCTTCGAGACGGCTCATTACAGAGCTGAGCGTCTTTTTATCCAGGTTGTTTACTAAGTCAGCGACGGCTATCACTCCGCCCAATTTATTGCTTTGAGCTTTGCCGCTAGACGCGAATTCTTTTCTCAGTACGTCATCGAGCTCGTCGATTTTATCAGGAGCGACATAGTCGAGAGTCGCCATCCGCAGCACCACTTCAGCGCGAATTGCTTCGGGGAAAAATTTAATCGTTGAGATCTGCTTATCTAGATCCATGTGCGCAACAACCAGCGCGATGGTCTGAGGATGTTCCTGTGCCAAGAACTCAGCGAGAATCTTAGGCTCTACCGTCTCTAGGATTGATAAGTGGCGCTGTTCGACCAAGTTCACTGCTTTTAGTGAACCGAAGATCTGCTTAGCGCGTTCTTCGCCCAAGCCTTCGGAAATGACCTTTGGCTGATTGAAGTTTTCTTCAAAAATAATTTCGTCTTTTTCGGCCAGCTTATGGAGGAACTCGCGAAGCACCATGTTGATCAGTGAGATAGGCGCTTTTTTCATATCGCCCATCACTTTCAACAATCGACGAACATCGCTGTCCTTTAGTTCCTTCATCAGGAGAAACGATTTCTCCTTACCGAGGACGTTTAAAAGAACTGCAGTTTTTTCTAAGCCCGACATTGGGGCTTTCTTCATCATTGCTTTCATTGAGTTCTCACGCTGCTTCTAAGAGTAAACGGGAATTTTCGTCGCGATCTCGGCGTTTAGGATTTGTGTCTTCAATCCACTCTTCCACGATCGTGAAACCTTTTTTCGGTGTCTTATCCAAGCGCTCGATGATGCGGCGTTTAAGTTCCGCTTCTTCGCGTTTTTCCAAAGACTCGGCTTCTTCGCTCATACCGTGGGCAGCGCCTCCGGCTTTTCCTGCGTCGCCGCCAGCTCCGAGGGCACCAGCTGCACCGCCAGCTCCACCTGCGCCAAGACCCGCCGCACCCGCTCCCGCGGAACCACCAAGACCCGCAGCAGCTGCTGCAGCTTGGAGGGCTTCTAATTCAGCGATTGTCTTAGGACCATTGCGAATCGAAGCTGCCAACGAGGCATTCAATTGATTTGGTTTCTTTTTGCCGAGCACCATCAGGAATCCGATGAGCGCTGCGACAATGGCTAAGACCACGATGCCAATTCCAACCCAGCGTGGATCTTTCCAGAACGCAACTGGCTCTGCGACTTCTTGCGGGGCAATTTCGGTTTCACGGAAAGGAAGTGAGGAGACGGTGATGCTGTCTCGTCGCGTTTCGTCGAGTCCGACGGCATTGGCGACTAACTCCTTTAAGCGCTGAAGTTCTTGTTCGGAGCGAGGCGCGAATACTTCGGCCCCATTTACCGTCGAATAGTTACCATCGACGATAACTGCAACGGTCAGGCGCTTCATGTTGCCCGAGGGCTTGTCTGTAACCTGAATCCGGCGCGGGACAGCGTAGGCAGTGTTCTGAATGCTTTTTTCCGACTTAGTATTGGCAGTGGGAACAGCGGGATTCTGAACTTCCGCTCCTGGTAAATTCGAGCGGCTTCCTGGGATACCGACTGGATTTGGTCGGCTGCCAGTGGTCGTCTCGTCGTTCTGAGTCTTCTGCTTTACGACAGTACGATCTGGATCAAAAGTTTCTTCAGTCGTATTGACGCGGGACGGATCTACTTCCACTGCAACTTTCGCGCGTACTTTGCCCAATCCGACGACAGGAGTAAGGATATCTTCTACGCGGCGCTCGTATTCGTTCTCAATCGTGCGCTGCATTTCTAGCAAGGCAGTAGGAATCGAAGCATTTGCTGCGTCCTCGGGACGGTGCAAGAACGATCCTTGAGTATCGACGATAGTTACCTGATTTACTTTCAGGCCTTCAACAGCGCTTGCCACTAAATGCGCAATGCCGTTGATTTCGACTTTGGAAGGTTTCTGGCCACGCTTCAATTCCAAAACCACCGACGCCTTCGGTGGATCTTCTTCTTCGATGAATGTCTTCTTAGGCGGCATCGAGATGTGAACGCGAGCACGCTTCACTGAATCCAAGCGCTGAATGGTGCGGGTTAGTTCACCCTGCACTGCGCGAACATACTGAATGCGCTGAACGTAACTCGACATGCCCAAGGTGCTGGCATCGAACTTCTCGAGTCCCACGACGTCTTGTCCAGGAATGCCGGCTTTTGCCAAAGTCATACGCGCTTGGTGAACCATGCTTGCAGGCACAGTGATTTCGCTACCGCCTGCAGCAGCCTTAAAAGGAATCTTGTCTTCGCCCAGCTTTTGCGTAACTGCTCGCGAATCTTCAGATTGAAGATCCGAGAAGAGAGTTTCGTAAGGATCCTGCTGGCTCACGATGAGACTCACAACAGCGGAGAGTGCAAGAACCGCAGCACCAGCACCAAGCAGATATTTCTGCTTAGCCGATAGCTTCTCAAGTTGCGCGGACACACTTTGGATAAACTTGGTTATGTTTTCGTTCATAAATTAGTTGAGTCGATTAGAGAGGCATCCGCAGAACTTCTTGGTATGCGTCAATGGCTTTGTTCCGGAACTGGATCATCATCTTCATCGCCGTATCTGCTTTTTCCACGGCAATCATCGCGTCGTGTAGGTTTTCGCTCTTGCCCGTCACGAGTGCAGTTTCTTTAGCATCTGCAGTTTGCAGCAAGGTATTCACACCCTCGATAGAGTTCGCGAGCATGTCGGCGAATCCGCCTTGCGCTTCTTCCATCGGCTGAGACTTCGTCGCAAATTCGAGTGAAGGATTATTTGCTATGAGTTTCGAGATTCCGAGGTCGCTCATCTATTATCTCCGTCCGATTTCTAAAGCTTTGTTCATCATGCTTTTTGCGGCCTGAATGGCTGTGACGTTTGCTTCGTATGTGCGGCTCGCCGTGATTAAGTTCACCATTTCTTCCATGGTGTTCACGTTGGGATAAGCCACATAACCTTCTGGATTCGCGTCGGGATGCTGAGGGTTGTGCACCATGCGGGGCGCTTTTTCGTCGAGAACAACATCCACTACGTTAACTTTGTGCAGAGGCTGAGAACCCATTTGGGCGCTGAGCACTTCACCAAAGGGCTGGGCCTCAAACACAGCATCCTTACGACGATAAGGGCCGCCTTCAGGAGCACGCGTCGTTTGCGCGTTCGCCAAGTTGCTTGAAGTAACGTTCATGCGCAGTCGCTCTGCACTAAGTGCAGAAGCGCTGACATCGATTGAATCAAAAAAATCAGCCATTAATTACCTCCGGCTCCGCCAGAAATTGTGTACTTCATGAGTGCAAACTTTTTTGCGATGGCTTGTGTTGCCGCCGAGTACTGCACATCGTTCTTAGTGAGCTTCGACATTTCACGGTCCATGTCGACAGTATTAAGATCTTGTCCCAGCTCCGAGCGAGCATCCTGAGTAATCTGTGGACTGAGTCCGCCGATGGCCGAATTCGAAAGACCAATCTCTTCGGTCTCTACGGCACGCGCTAGTTCCTGTTCGAAATCAACCTGGCGCGCTTTGTAGAAGGGTGTTTCAGCGTTCGCAATGTTGTCCGAGATGATGGAATGGCGAACTAGATACATATCTAGCGCTTTTTCCAGGACCGGTATGGAACCATCGAATATTCGACTCATAGTGTATAAAGTAAGTGGTTTTTATTGCCGATAGAGAAGATGAGAGAACCTATGCTCCTCTTCTCCATATCTAATTAAATACTGCAAACCTCAGGCCACGGATTTCGAGCCTGAGCTCCCCCGCCACCAGAGAACAATTTTCCAAACTAGGAAGAACTTTCCGCTTACGCGCCGCCGTAGATCTTTAATTTGTTTCTCAACGTGCGTACGCTAATGCCGAGTCTGCGAGCCGCTTCTGTGCGGTTTCCGCTCGCTTTCTCGAGCATGCCCTCAATGTGCGATTGCTCGAGACTAGAAAGTGAATCAACCGGTCCTGGCATCATGGCGTCGTATCCACCAGCCAATTGGAAAAGCTCAGGCCCTAGCGCGCCACCATCGCTATTGATGATTGCGCGCTCGATGACGTTTTGCAGTTCGCGCACGTTTCCCGGCCACGAGTAATCCATCAATTTGCGTAAAGTCTCGTCGGTAATGATGGGTTCTTTCGGGAACAGCTCGCGGTATGGTGAGCGACGAACAAACTCTCCGGCCAGGCGTTTGATTGCAGACTTGCGGCCACGGAGTGGAGGGCAATCGACTCTCAAGACGTTCAACCGATAAAACAAATCCTGCCTAAAGACCGAGCGGCGAATCAAATCCAATGGCTCGCGGTTGGTCGTAGCGATAATCCGCGTTTGCACGCGCACACTGCCCGCGCCGCCGATGCGATCAATCTCACCCTCTTGCAACACACGCAATAATTTCGCTTGCAAGTGAATGGGCATTTCGCTGACTTCATCGAGCAGGAACGTGCCTTGGCTGGCGCGTTCGAATTTTCCGATGCGCTGTTGGATAGCGCCGGTAAAAGCGCCTTTTTCGTAACCAAATAATTCTGCTTCGATCAGACCTTCAGGAATAGCTGCGCAGTTAATCGACAGAAAAGGTCCCTTTTGGCGCTGGCTCTTCTCATGAATAAAACGCGCAATGAGCTCCTTGCCCGTTCCGCTTTCGCCGCAGATCAACACTGGTGCACCCGTTCGGGCCGCACGCGCTGCCGAATCAATGGTTCTTTCCATCGACTCGTCTGCGATGACAAAAAAACGATCTTGGAGCTCGAGCGTTGTGGCCATGGGACCTCACTTAAAAATCTGGGGGATTAAAAACTGCTGTTACTTATTCTTTGGGGAACGATTGGAATCCACGAGTGTTAGCTCGTTCTGAGCAAGGGGCGCCCAGATTGGATCTTGGAGTTGCATCACCTTCCGCCAATGATCTTTGGCTGCGTCGGTTTGCTTTTTCTTCGAAAGTGCTTGGCCTAATCGGAAGTGGGCCTCTGCTTCCAGTGGCGCCGGGAGTTTGGTCTCGAGAGCCAACTCAAATGCTTCAATCGCTTTTTCGTTCTTACCTTGCTCGGCAAAAGCGTTGCCGGCTACTAGACGATAACGATTCAGAGTAGCAGCGTCCTTAACGTACTCCTTGGCAATCGGAAGCAGCGCGATCGCTTGGGGCAGGAGTTTGTGTTCCCTGCAAAGCGTGGCCATGGATTCGATCCATTTGGTATTCGCTTCAGGAGTAGCCTTAGCATTCAAATTGAGCTTCATGCGATCAAAAGCGCTGGCCCATTTCTCTTCTCTTAAATCAATTGTCAGCAAATCGGCGGCAATCACGCCCCGCCATTCTTTTGCTTCAACGCTGTTTACTGCTTTGCGAGCGTCGTTCCATTTACCTTGGGCCATCAACACATGCGCGCTGGCGAGACGGTATTCATCGCTGGCATCTTTGTCGTAGCTAACGGGATTATGAGATAGAGCAGCAGGGCCGCGTAGTTCGTCTGGAGTGAGAGTGGACTTCGCTAACTGCTCCACCAGGCTATACTCATCTGACAGAACGGCTCCGAGCAGCTCTTTTCTCGTCAATAAAAGAACAGCACTCTTCTCAGGCTCTTTAAGCTGCCAATTCAAGATCGCTTCGCCAATTCGGGATTGCGTTTTATCGCTAACAGAGGCGGGCGCCAGATGTGGATGGTTTTTCCACATTTCAAGCACAGCAAAGGCGCCGCCTGGATCTTTGTGTACCATGCTCTTAAATAGTCGCGATACGAGCGTTGCATAGAAGCGGCCCGCCCAAGTCTCCTCTTCATAGCCCTTCATCCAAACTAAGTAGTTCTGTTCGAAACGGGCGAGGGCTTCTTTTCCCAGCACAGGATCGGCAACGACGCGATTTAGATTCCCGTTCCAGTATTTGACTAGGTTCTTACGGACGATGCCACCGATTTCGCCTTCGCGAAGGTCCGCGATTTTGCGATGCTGTAAGCGCTCCAAGTACCCCAGGGCTCCCATGTCGCCAGCGAGCCATTGCACGATTCCTTTTTCTAGGTACACGCGAAACCGGGTCTGATCGTCTTTGATACTGTCGACCACAGATTCAATCCATTTGATCCGCCGGCCCAATTCATTGGGTTGCGCTAACTTTGCCGAGAGCAAAAGCGCATGTGCTTTGGAAAACACGCCAGCGTCTGTTTTTCCGTAACGTTCAAAAGTTTCGAGGTAACGGCCCGTGACCGTCGCAATATCCTGATTCGTAGCAAAGGCGATATCGCCCAATCGTTTCTGCGCTTCTGAACCACATTCACTGTCGTTGCGGCTCGCTTGCAAGAAGCGGTCAAAGAAATACTCCGATTCAGAGAACTTCTTCTCTCGATAAAACAGCTCGGCCAAATTGAAGAGCGAAGTCGGCACAAAGCGTTCAGCAAACGGATTGTGAGTTGTCACTGCCTCTTTCAAAATCTCCGAAGCATTTGGCAGATTCCGAGCGGCTGCCATTTCGCCGTTTCGCAGCGCAGACAATGCTTGAATCCGAAAGTTGGATTCGCAACGGTCAGCGATCTTCTTGGTAGCATCGGCAACTTCGTTCCACTCACCCAAAAGGTAAGAACCTTCAAGAACTCCCAAATCTAAAAGGCACGTGTACTCAGACGTCGCATATTTTTCGCGAGCCGTGCGGTATAACTCCACACCCTTTTGCAATTGGCCCGAACGAAGCAAGTACTGGCCGGCAGCGGCGTAAGCGATGGGGGTCAGCTTTGCTTCTGGATACAGCAAGATCACCTGGCGCAGAGCTTTATCGGCGGTACGTTCGGCGACTTCGTCGTCGCGAACTAAGCGTTCGTAGAGCGAATACACTTTTAAAAATTCAACCACTTGTCGCAGCTGCGGCTTTTCAAACTTCAAAAGAAACTCTCGAACCTCGACGTCAAACTTGGGCCACTCTTGCGATCGGAATGTCGTGATCAACTCATTGAAATCGTCCTTCTCTACGATCTCGTTCGCGATGGGGAAGAAGGCTTCGGAACTGATGTCGAGATTGATGGCGCGCTCACAGAAAGGACGCGGAGCATCAAGAACAAGCCAGAACGGTGACTTTTCCATCACGCCGTAAGCGAGAGAGGAAGAAACCATGGCAAAGATTGACGCGGAGAATAATTTTTTTGACAAAGGGAGGGACATCCAGATCGTCTACTACAGCAAGAGTCATGCCGATGTCCGGTAGCAAAATCGTATATAGTTTCGCGCACGGCTGACTTACTCCCTCAAGTTTCCGTGGCAGGCCGTCAATGAATTGTCGTTGACGCGCATGTTCACGGGCCCTAACTTTTTTCAGATGGGTGCCGGAGTTAATGCCCAGCGTCACACAAGTCGCAAAATTTTTTAGACTTTTCTACCGATAAAGAAGAGACCGTCTTTGAAAAACACCGAGAAGATACGCGTGCTTCGTTCCAGACTTGCCTATGTTTTTCCAGCTCTCTTTGCCGGGGCGTCGTGCGCCTTTTTTCTCGTTTTGAACTCCTGCTCTTTAATGGGTGGCGCCGAGAAAATAAATCACGCAGATGACTATGATCTGCCGCGGCCAGATGGCTGGAGCAAAATTTCTAAGAAGGACAGCGATCATGCTTACACCCTTCCCTCCGGCAGCGTTGTGATTGTGAATAGCTCCTGCGACCATCGCAGCGGGGCGCCGCTAGATGTTTTGAGCAACCAGCTTTTGATTGGCTCTCGCAAACGCAAGATGGAGCCACGCCGAGATGAAACTATAGGCACTCACGCCGGCGCATGGTCAGCAGGCCGAGTAGAAGTAGAAGGCGTACCTATTTACTTGAATTTGTTCGTCACTAAGCACGAGGATTGTGTGTTCGACTTTTCGCTTATGCGAAAGAACGCCATTGTGGCGAGCGATACTGCAGAGTTTAAGAAATACATAGCTACTCTGAAATATGGAAAAGACTAAGCAGCTTTTAAATCATACGAGCCGTCGCTCAGTGAGTGCGATGTTCCGAGCTGTCGAATCATTCGGCGGCGCGATGAATCTCACGTATGCGACGGCACGCGCGCTTTTTAAGCGGCCATTTTACTGGCGCCTGTTTCTCGATCAGTGCTACCAGCTCGGCTTTAAGAGCCTCTCCCTCACGTCGATTACTGCCCTGAGCACCGGCATGGTGATGACGCTTCAATTTGGTTTGGGATTGGAGCGCTTTGGCGGCAAGCTCTATGTTCCAAAAATTGTCGGTCTTTCGGTCTTACGCGAATTAGGTCCCATCCTCACCTGCTTGATGTTGGCAGGACGAGTCGGTAGCGGCATTGCTGCCGAAATTGGCTCGATGAAAGTTACCCAACAAATCGACGCCATCCGCGCGCTGGGAACTGATCCAATCAAACGAATTGTTATCCCTCGCGTACTCGCCATGTTTATCCTCGCACCGATGTGCACCTTATTTGCAGACATCGTCGGTATCTTTGGCGGCGTTTTTATCGCCAGCATCGAACTGAATATCCCTGCTTCGTTTTATTTCCACGAAGCGCTAGTTGGTTTGCGCATGGTCGATTTCTTGGTCGGCATCAGTAAGACGTTTGTGTTTGGACTCATTATCGGCATCACCGGTTGCTACTTTGGATTGCAAACAGAAGGCGGCACACAAGGCGTTGGTCAGAGTACCACTCGTGCCGTGGTTACCAGTTCAAGTCTCGTCGTTATCGCTGATTTTATTCTCACAAAAGTCTGGTGGATCTACGAGCGGGGGCTGCAATGAAAAAGCCCCTCATCGAAGTCGAAGGCGTATCAAAATTTTTCGGCGATAAAGTCGTTCACGACGGCATCGATCTTGATATTCGCAAAGGCGAGATCCTGACACTCATGGGCGGTAGCGGTTCAGGTAAGAGTGTCTTGTTAAGAAGCCTGATTGGTCTGGAGAAACCAGACAAAGGTAAAATCCTGTTCGACGGGCAAGACATCACCAAGCTCGGTGAAGAAGAACTGGTCGCTGTGCGCAAACGCATTGCCTATTGTTTCCAGTACGGCGCGCTTTTTGACAGTCTAACGATTGCGGAGAACTTGGCTTACCCGCTCCGGGAGCACACTAAGCTCACCGATGGCCAGATCAGCGAGCGGGTACACGCGGCTCTAGAGCAAGTGGGATTAGGCGGCAGTGAGCAATTACTGCCATCGGACTTAAGCGGCGGCATGCAACGCCGAGTTGGCGTCGCTCGCGCCATCATTTTAAAGCCAGAAGTTATTTTGTACGACGAGCCGACGACGGGACTCGATCCCTACAATACGCGCCAGATTTTGCGCATCGTTTTGGATTTAAAAAAACAGGGTGTTACTTCCGTGCTTGTAACACACGATATGAGCAGTATTTTTGCCGTGACGGATCGAGTGGCATTCCTGAAATCAGGAAAGATTGCAGCACTCGGCACCGCGGAAGAAATCCGCGACACTAAAAATGCCGAACTAAAAGGCTTCATCCTTGGGGAAACAATGTAATGGACAAGAAAATCGCAAATAACGCGATTGTCGGAACGATGTTCTTGTTCGGCGTCATAGCGCTGGTTTTCGTTCTGTTCAATATCGGTGGCGGCGGATTTTTCAAATCGCAGCTGACTTTTTATGGAAAATTCAGTCAGGTAAAAGGTCTGCACATGGGCAGCGAAGTTTCGCTCTCAGGTCTACGCGTCGGAGTGGTGAAGGGTCTCAATATCACCGATCCGAAGAACCGCGAGATCACAGTCGAAATGTCTGTTTCTAAAACAGTAGCTCAATACATTCGCACCGATTCAGTGGCGACTGTGAAGACCCAAGGGATCTTGGGAGATAAGTACATCGAGATCAGCATTGGTTCGCTCGATCTGCCAACGTTAAACACCGGCGATACGATCCCCAGCTCCGAGCCTGAGGATATTTTCTCTAAGGGTGGAAAAGTCGTCGATGGCATTTCCACCAAGTTTGCTCCTGGCGGCGACGTCGAAATATTGCTCAAGCGCCTCAATATCATCGCAGATAATTTAGCGAGCGTGACGTCGCAGTTAAAAGCCGGAAAAACGGGCGAGAAGCTCTCTAGCTCCATGACCCATTTGGAAGAAATTTTACGTAAAGTGAAAGCCGGAGAAGGTTCTCTCGGTGCTTTGATTAATGATCCAACTGTTTATGAGGACATTAAGGCGATGACTGGCGGGGCAAAACGTAGCGCCGTCCTGCAATACTTCATGCGTCAGTTTATCCAAGACGGCGCTAAAAATTCCAGCAAAGAGAAATAGTCGCTGGGTTATTACAGCGGCTTTACTGTTCCGCCGTAATTGATCACACACATCGCCCCATAGACCGGGTGCGTGCCACAAGCGACGCCCGCTTGCTGATAATCTTCCATCATTAGATTGGTGCGGTGTCCACGATCCGGCACGTTGTCATCGACAGCAAGTGCAATCACTGTATCGCGTCCCGTCTCGCCGCCGTACGCACCATAGGAGATATTCTCGCCTGCGGGATTTACCTTCGCGTAGACCGATATACGATCAAAAGGATTGCGGCCATCATCACTGTAGTGCCCTGTGGCGCCAGTCACTGCTTGTTCCTCTTGGTGATCGCGGGCCGACTTATCAAGATTCTCGTTGCGAACTAAAGCGCCAACAGTGGGTGCCTTCTGTAGAAAATCGATTAACTCCGCAACTGCAGCCGCACCTTCGTGGGTTTGAACGCGGGTCTTATCGTCGTTTGTTAAGACAGTACCGTTAAACCGGCTTTTCAAAGTTTCAAGGCGAGCGACCATGCACTTAGGGCGAGTGCGCATTTCGTTCGTCGCAGCCATTACCTCGTACTCCATCCGCGCATAACCCGTGAGCTCAGGAGGCGCATTGTCGGTTGGGCAGCTAAGCTGCTGCTCTGATGATGTAACCGGGTCCTCACCGCAACCCATTAATATAAAAGCAGTAAAAAAGACCGGCCCGATAATCTTCAATTTAGACAACTTCAATTCCATCTCCCATAACCCCCCATGATGCGACTGTACATTTTCTCCCATGAAATGGAAGAGAAACGTTGAGCACGCCAGTTCGTTGCGAGCGGAGCGAAGCAATCTCCCCATTTGCCTTCTTAGGCAGTTACTTGTCTGAGCCATTCTACTTTTGTTCCTCTTGAAAGCGCGCGCACGGGGGGCCTAGCTTTCTTGTCGCCGGAAGCGCGCGAGCTGTGCGCAGTTGCTACGTTGCTTGTCTCAATCTTTCCGAGGGCGCTGCGGGTTGCCAGTAGTTATATAAAGACTGGCTGGTCCCAGCGGCGCGGAAATCATCTTGCCTTGATTCTACGGTGGTCTCCCCGGCATAGCCGAGCGTGGTCGCATAGTCCGCACCTGGCCTTCGGCCCCGGTTTGCTATTGCTATGTTAGCTGCACAAGCACACCGCAGCCGGAGGCGAGGTGCGGATTCATAAAATTTAGAAACTGCGACGCGGAGACCACCGTAGAATCAGTGTGAGGAGATTTTTGGCGCCGCAAGGACTGCGCAACGCTCAAGCACCACAGGCAACCCGCAGCGCCCTGGGAAGAAATGAGACAAGCCATGTAGCAACTGCGCACAGCTCGCGCGCTTCCGGCGCCAAGAAAGCTAGGACTACCGTGCGCGCGCTTTCAAGGTGATCCATCTAAAATTGTGCCCCGCTCCGAGCCACGAGATTAGCAACTAATCCTAAGACCTTTACGCTTTAATTTTTCAACGAGAGTAGTGCGATTGAGATTAAGCAAAGTAGCAGCACGGTTCTTATTGCCGTCTGTTTTTTGGAGGGCTTGAAGAATGAGTTCATTCTCGAAATCATTCAGCGCTTCGTTGAGATCAAGGCCCTCTTCAGGCAGTGCAACGTTCGCCACGAAGCGATCTAACTTAACGTTCTTGAAGTGGTGAATCGGAAGATCTTTAGTCTCGATAATGCCTTCGTCGCGTTTGAGAACAACCACGCGCTCCATCAAGTTCTCGAGTTCGCGCACGTTTCCAGGCCAATGGTATTGGACCAGGCACCCCATGGCTTCTTCGGAAATCCCCTTAAATTCCCGCTTGCAGGATTTAGAGAACTTCTCGATGAAGTGGCGCGCTAAAAGCGGAATATCGGATTTGCGGCTGCGCAGGGGCGGCACAAAAATCGGAATCACATTGAGGCGATAGTACAAATCTTCGCGGAAGCGACGTTCAGCGACAGCTTGTTCTAAATCTTGGTTGGTCGCTGCAATAATTCGTGCATCGAGACTCACGCTATGCTGACCACCGACCGGTTCAAATTCACGGCTCTGAATCGCGCGCAGCAATTTCACCTGCAAATCAAAAGGTAGCTCGCTAATTTCGTCGAGAAACAAACTACCGTTGCCGGCCAATTGAAAGCGACCGGTGCGATTTTGTGTGGCACCGGTGAAAGCACCTTTGACGTGGCCAAAGAGTTCGCTCTCTAAAAGGCTCGCCGGAATCGCGCCGCAATTAACGGCAATCCAATTGCCTTTACGTCGATTGCTTAGTTCGTGGATCGCACGGGCGACAACTTCTTTGCCCGTGCCGCTCTCACCGCTAATCAATATCGTCGAGTCGGTATTCTTAATGCTGTAAAGCAGGCGAAAGATTTCGACGATACGCGGGCTTCTGCCAATAAACCCCGGAACCGGGTTTTCGAAATCTTCGGAATGATCAAAATCGCTCACCACGCGCGAAAGCGTGTCAGAGAGTACTTGCTGCAACATTGCCTCGCCCATCGGCACAGCCCAGTAATGAGCAGCACCGGCGCGCATGCAATTGACGATAAGACTTGGGGCCGTCGAGTCGCCGAAAGCGATGATTGCGGTTTGTGGGCGGTGGTTTTTTAGAGTGTAGAAGGCTTCGGCACTGCGTTCAGAATCGACGCGCCAAAGAGCGATTTGGAAATGCTGCTTGCGAAAGGTCTGCTCGGCCTCAACAGGGTCACTGCACAGAACGACCCATTGGCCTTCCGACTGTAAACGTTCCTTCAGCACATCTCCGTGACGCGCGTCGGGCTCAAATACGAGAACACGATTCATCGCAATTCCTCAAGCCGGAAAAGAAAACGTTTGCGGGTTTTAATGACTGTTTAAATGACGATAATTTTTCGAGGGATCTACTAACTCAATCCAGAGTGGTTATATATATAGTAAAAAGTTCAACAGTTCTTGTCAATTGATTGGCGGTGTCACCGTCAATGGTTTTTCGACGATAAAATCACCAAACTTAATCTGTATTTACGGGCGCGGGAGAAATGTTTTTTACAAACTTTTGGAAAATTTCCGTCAGATTTTTTTTTAATACGTTTTCTAGAGCGATTTCTTGGTTCTTCCACGCTTCTAAAATCAAACTTTCCGTCAATTTTCCGTCATAGGTGGAAGCAAGCGGGTAGTAACTTAAGTGCCAACGCTCAGGACTCACGCCACCTCGATCGCGATCGTAGGGACGATAAAATCCATCGCGCGTCATCTCTTCATCAAGCCAATCATGAAAAGGCGCAAACATTCCGCTGCCTTCGACTTCTTCTGGAATGAGTTGCACCTTATAATCCTTGGGCAAAGCTTTGAGATCGATCAGATCCAAGTCTGTGCCCCAATGATGACGAGATGCTCCAGGCAATGCGGACCAACGCATGATGCTGTGAGCAAGTTCTATCGACGAGATAGAGAAGATATCCACAGGCTTACCTGCAGTATCGAGCACTGTGCGCTTGCCAGTGGCCTTTAAATTCCAAATCCGCAGCTGATCGGAGAACCCTCGGAACGCGGAGACCACGCCCAACTGGAAACCCGCCTTGGCAGCGCGCTCCGACAGCCGCGTGAGCGGCGCCAAAACTTTTTCGTGGACGCGAAGCGTTGTTCCGTGCCAAGCCACGAGGTGCGACTCACTTCGACCGGTAACGAGTTGCGAAAGATTTTGCGGCATAACTTAGATTTCGAACATCGCTCCGACAGTAGGAGCAAACGCCAGATTGGGTCCGATGAGTCCCAGGCGCGTTTCGATAAAAAGATCGACCTGCCGATTAATGCTCATACGCACGCCGGGTTTGAAAAATATGACGAAATCGGAGTTTGTGCCACCGCCGAATCCGAGCATCGCGCCAAAGCCAAATCCTAGCCACGGCTTAAACAAATCGCGCGTAGGAAAGTAGTAAACCAGGTAGGGCACCAACGGAATATTGAGTCCAAACGTGCCGCCAGAGGTAAAAAACGCTCCGGTGTCGATGCCGAAGAACGCCGGGCTGCTGCGAGTGATGCGACCTAAAAAGCTAGCGCTCACTCCCGGAGCGGACCCACCGGCGAAGATGAATCCAGGGCCGACTTGGGTATAAACCGATCCCGCCTCCGCCTTCGGAACCAATGCCGTAAGGAATAAACCCACCACTAACAGGCACTTCATTGCCGTTTTCACGCTGTCTCCCAGGGAAGTGTTTGATTTTATTGTCCTCCTTTGTTGGACTGAATTCAATTGGGCAACAGCCGACTCGTCTGTTAGGAAATTCATGCATGAACACCTCCGCCTATATTGCGGTCGTAGATCCGGCCGTTCATAAACCAGAACTCGAATGCCTCAACCAGATGACCCGGTGGACGAAACTGCCTTTGAGTTATCATCTCCCCAAAATTCTGGGCACGCATACGCTGACGCGTCTGCCCTATCCACCCGCAGCTATTGTTGTCCTAGGCAGCGCTAGTTCCGTTAATGACGGTTTTGACTGGCAGAAAGAAATGAACGCGTGGCTACTGCCGATGATGAATGTCGGCATTCCTACTCTGGGACTTTGTTACGGCCACCAACTGATTTGCAGTTTGTACGGCTCAAAAGTGGGCTATCTCAATCCGCAAAAAGAAAAATTGCGCGGCATTCGTGAAGTCGTTTTAAAAAAGAATGCGTTGTGGGGAGCTGCGAAGAATGCGTCTCTCGTCGTCACCCATTGCGAGGTCGTCGAGAAATGCCCAGAAGATTTTGATATCGTCGGCACGAGCCGCGAAGTTCCCATCGATGCAGTAGCGCATCGTTCGCTGCCTATCTGGGGCTTTCAATCGCACCCAGAAGCAACGCCGCACTTCTTCAACCCTAAGCAAGGCGAACGCGTATTTAATTTGCAAGAGTTAGAGCCCGGTCATCGGATTCTACAGGGTTTTTTTGAGTATGTTGCGGAAAGAGAATAGGCCTTAGCCTGTTCGACGGAGATTGCGGATAGTTACTTCGTAGATTTTCTGCGCTTTAAAGAGTTCAAACAAAACTGGATCGACTTTCCCAAGAGCCACTTCCTCGGCCAAAATATCGAGCGCCCTTTGAAGCGGCACTGCTTGCTTATACCAACGGTCTGCGGCCGTTAAAGCATCGAAGATATCGGCGATAGTCATGATCTTCGATTGCAGCGGAATTTCGTGCGACATCAAGCCGCGCGGATAGCCCGTGCCATCCAATTTCTCATGGTGCGCGTAAGCAATATCCGTCAGGTGCTTAAAATCGCGAGTCCACGGAATCGTCTTCAAAAATTGATACGTGTGACGAACATGCGATTCGATTTCCAGTCGCTCGTTTTCGGTCAGAGAGCCTTTGCTAATGCATAGGGCGTGGAATTCTTCTTCGGCAAGCAGCGCAATCTCAGAACCATCTGGCAAGAGTAGCTTTTGGTTGCGAATACGTTCCAATGCCATTTTGCCATCTTGTTTTAAGACAGTTGGCTCATTGGCTTGCAAAATCAATTGCCAGAACTTTTCAATCTCCTCGAGCTTCTGGCTGTACTCTTTTTCCCACTCTTGCGCGCGCTCTCGGTTCTTCAGCTGCTTTTCCAAAAACGCGATCTTCACTGCAGCTTTGCAAATTTTAATGCGCTCGCGAACGGCTTCTAACTGATAGGGATAGAGCTTCTTAGCTTTGACCAAGACTTCTTCTCTAACGCCGATTTTTCCGAAATCGTGCAATAACGCTGCGTACTTCATCTCGCGCATTTCGGTCTCGGTGAATTTCACCGAGCGGTAGATGCCTACCTGGCAATCGCTGGTAGCTTGCGCCAATGCGACCGAGATTTCCGCCACACGTTCCGAGTGACCACCCGTACTTGGGTCACGAGCTTCAATCGCAGTGACTGAAGCTTTGATGAAACCTTCGAACAAATTCTGAATATCGGAATACAGGCCAGTGTTTTCCAAGCAAATAGCAGCTTGGGTGGCCAGTGAGGATAAAATGCTTTCGTCGTCTTTTTCAAAAACTACGATGGTTTTATCGTCAGCAGAAACCTTGTTGGCGATTTGCAGCACACCGGTAATTTCGTTTCGCGTGCTTTTGAGTGGCAACGTGAGAACCGATTCAACGGGCTGATCTAAACTGATGTCGCTGGTCTTTTGGTATTGCGGTAAAGTCATCGGACGCAAATCCGAAACGCGCGGGATATTTAAAAGTTTGCCGGTCAATGCGACATAACCACACAGATGGTTTTCCACCACTCTATGCACGTTATCGCTGACATCAAACGTATCGCCGCTTTGGACAATCCTGCCATGGAACAGCATTTCGCCATCTTGCTCGTCGACTTTGAGCAACTGGCCCCCTTGCGCGCCCGTTAGTTCCACGGCTTTGCGCAACACCGTTAAAAGCAATTTTGCAGGATCGCGCTCTGCAGAGAGCGAGATGAAAATTTCGTTTAGCTTCTCGAGCGTTTTTTGATCGGCCCGTTGGTGCGCTTCAAATTCAACTCTTAGCAACTGGCGCAAAGCACGCAGCAGATGAAACTTAAAATGCCCTTTTGCTTCGCTCTGGTCGACGACTTCTAAGAGCTCTACAAACCCGGTCTTCTCTGCCAGGAAAGCTTCTGGCGCTTTGGTAACGACGATAAAGCCCGCGCGGACGCGGGGGTTCTCCGCGATGGTGCGCTTTAGTTCGCGCACGCGTTCCGAGAAGGTCGTGTCTGGAACAATAAGAATGACCCGCTCGTGACTCGAACGCGTTTTCTCGATCGCGTACTTAAGCGGATCCTGGGTCTTTAGCTTTTGGAAATGGTAATCGCCGGGCAACTGAATGCCTTGGGTCGACGGCGCTTCTTCCAAGAGGAACAGCGTTTCGCGGGCGATTTTTTCCAGACTTTTGAGCATGAAACCTCAAATTCTCTTCGGAATTTCAGGGCATAAACCCTCAACCCAGCGCGTCAGATTCCCGATCCAAACCGAGCCGAGCTGTGGTATCTCCACCCTCCCGATGAAGCCCTGTATTTTGCACATCTTAGCGCTGCTCTGCCTAGCAGCCGCTCCCAGCTCAGCCTCTCCGATTTGCGCGCGAGCGATCGCCGCAGCCACCTTTCAAGTAGGCGGCGATTGGGAGGGATCTGGCCTTACGATGGAAGTTTTTGAAAAATGGCTCGAGGCTCTCCCGGAGTCTTCCGCCACCAGCGATCGGATCGCTCGGGTCGCCACGCAGTACCTGGAGGAAATTCAGGGAGGGGCCGACCGCACCGATGTGACTGAATGGGAAATCGCCCATGCTATCAACGCCGGTTTAAAAGAACGCACTCCCCATGACCGCATCGAGCCGCAGCAAACAGAGCGCGCCCGCCCCCCACAGAGTCGTGTGGGACTGGGAATTGAGTACTCCTTTCATCGCGACGCCATCTACATTGAGCGGGTGGCCCTGGACTCCGAATCCGCGAGACATGGGCTTCACCTAGGGGATCAAATCCAGCAGTTTGACGGATGGCATGTGTCCGAAAACGGTCCCAGAACCGTAGCAATGAAAATCGCCTTGAAGCAATTCAACGAGAATGAGCCAGTGAAATTGGTCGTCAGGCGCGGACATCAACACCTCAGCTTTGACATGAAGCCATCCCCCTTCGAGCCGCTTCAAAGTGTCGGCGTTCACACCGTCCAAATGAAAAAAAGTCTGGCAGGAGTGATGACTCTGCGTGATTTCCATTGCGTCTCGGTAGAACGTGACGTCGCTCGCGGCCTGGACACGTTTCGCAAATCAAATATCGACGGCTTAATCCTAGATCTGCGGGGCAACCCTGGTGGTCTGGTGGATGTCGTAAAGAAAGTTGCCGGTTACTTTCTGGGCAAAAAGAAACTCGTCATCGCGGAAGAACCCCTTTCGGCAGGCGTGCGACCCGCCTACCACTTCACGGATTCCCAATCCCGTCTGCAAGTGCCCATGCTGATTTTGGTGGATTCTGCATCGGCCAGTGCGGCCGAAGTCTTAGCGGGGGTGCTCCAGCACTACCAAGTGGCCTATCTCGTTGGTGCGCCCACGTACGGAAAAGGTTCCGTGCAGTCCTCCTGCAGCGCCGAAGGCCTGGCGTTTGCCGGATTGCCCGTGACGCTCTACGCGACAAGTGCCTTGTATTACCTTCCGTGTGGAAGAACGCCCCAACGCCGAGGCTTACTGCCCGACTTCGAAGTCCATCAGCCCTTTCCAACCCGTTCTCAATTCGTCGTACGCGAGCAGGAGTTACCCAACTCTTTAGCTGCCGATTACACTTGGGACTTTAACCTGCCACCCGATCCGCTACGGGAATGGTTGAGAAACAGCCCTCGGACTCCCCAATTACGATTGCCAGACGGCGACTTTCAGAAAGAGACCGCGTTAAAAATTCTGTCGGAGTGGATAGCGCTCAAAAATCCACAGGGTTGAATCTCGCTAAATGTCGGTGCGGAAGCGAAGCTCAAACCAAGTCGGCTTGAGAACAGCTTGAGGAACGAACTGAGTCAGCTGCGTGCTGACGAAAGACTGCGTGGAAGTGGTGAGCAAAAGCTCGCTCACCGGACTCGTGGCAAAGGCTACTTGAGGCGCCACCCAAGCGGCGTAACGCCACGGACTCGCATCGGCTCCTGTGGCAGCTGGCCGACGAGTGTGCGTTTGTTCGAAAAACACTGGCAGACGCAAACGCAGCAGGTTTTCATAAACATACTCAACGCCAACAGACGTGCGATTTTCCGCTAGCCTGCGATCTGCCGTCGGTGAATGCATCGCGTGCGGGCTTGAGTAGCTATAAGCCTGAAAAAAGTTTTCGCCATAGAGAGCAAACTTGTCCGTCACCGGTCGACGATAGAGTACTAAGTGAATTGCGCTCAATTGCATTTGCTGGTCGCGAATCGCGCCAATCGAACCGCGGAAGATCGTCAGCTCGTTCTTTAAAAAGGAGTTCTCGCCCCAAGGATGCAGCTCGGTGCTGATCGTGTAACTGGGCGATGCCTCAGGAAGTAAATCAGGGCGCGCAAAACCCAAGCGCTCGAGGGGCTGAAAACCCTTTTGCTCGTCGTCTACAATAAATCCGTAAGTACCGCTCCAACGCGGCCACCAGATCTCTGACAAGTTAGGATTAAAATTTCCAAAATAGCGCAGGCGCAGAGACGCACTATGTCCCTGCATCGATCCGAGAGTTATAAATAGAAAAATAAACGCGAACTTACGCAAAACTACCCATCCCCTAATCGTTCTATCTTGTCCTTCCAGCGCGTCAAAACCATTTTCTTAATCAACGAATTCTCGGGCGCTTCTAAATTCGGATCTGCTTTGAGCAGCGCTTGAGCTTCATCGCGAGCAATGCGCAACAGAGCGGCGTCGCGCACAATGTGGCCAACTCGAAATCCTGGCAAACCACTTTGGCGGGTACCCAAGAATTCTCCGGGTCCACGCAACCGCATATCTTCTTCTGCGATTTCAAAACCATCTTCGGTTTTTTCCATGATGCGCAGGCGCTGGGTCACGAACTCGTCGCACAACAGCACGCAATGGCTAACCGCACTGCCCCGCCCTACGCGTCCGCGCAATTGGTGTAATTGCGAAAGTCCCAATCGCTCCGGGTGCTCGATCACCATCAGCGTGGCATTTGGCACGTCGATACCGACTTCGATTACCGTCGTAGAAATTAAAAGCTGAATCTCTCCTGCTTTGAAGCGATTGAGGATGTCCTCTTTTTGTTCACTCTTCATGCGGCCGTGCAAGAGTCCCAGCTTAAACTCAGGGAAAACTTCGCGGCGCAGGCGCTCGTACATGTCAGTAGAGGAACGCAAATCGAGTTTGTCGGAATTCTCGACCAACGGATAGATCAAGTAACCCTGTTGGCCAGCAATCAGTGTGCGACGAATCTGGTCGTAGACCTTGATGCGGTCGCGCTCGCGCATCACGCGCGTTTGAATCGGCGCTCGGCCCTTAGGCTTTTCGCGGATCCAGCTAATATCTAAATCGCCATAAACGGTGAGAGCAAGAGTGCGTGGGATCGGCGTAGCAGTCATCATCAATAAGTGCGGGCTCACCGACTTGCCTTTTTTCAAAAGCTCGGCGCGCTGAACCACACCAAAACGATGTTGCTCGTCGACAACAGCGAGTGCCAGACCTTCAAATTCAACCGTCTGCTGAAACAACGCGTGCGTTCCAATCAAAACTTGAACCTTACCGGTGCGCACGCGATCAAAGAGTTCCGGCTTGTCGGGTGTCGAATGAGTGAGTAACGCGCACTTGATTCCCATCGGCTCGAGGTATTTCTGGGCCGTCGCAAAATGCTGAATCGCTAGGACTTCCGTAGGCGCCATAAAAGCACCTTGATGACCGTCCTTCGCGACGACAGCTAAAGCGGCCAGTGCGACAGCAGTCTTGCCAGAGCCCACGTCGCCTTGGACGAGTCGGCGCATCGCTTGTGGCTTGCGAACATCTTCGAGAATTTCTGAAAGAGCACTTTGCTGGTCGCCCGTAAATTCGAAAGGCAGATTTTTCTTAAAACCGGAAACGCTTTCGACGGAAACATTTATAGCGGGAGCAATATCGGATTCGCGCTCACGTTTTTTTAGCGCTAATCCCAACTGCAATACGAAAAACTCTTCAAACGCGAGGCGCGTCACTTCTGGCCCGGTCACCGATTCAACCGGCATTTTTTTTGGGAAATGGAGATTTACGAAACTCTCTCCCAACGTCGGCAGCTTCAAGCGATTGCGCAACTCAATTGGAAGCGGATCTTCCATCGTCGTCAGATTGGCTTCTAAGGCTTGGGCTGTAATCTTGCGCAGCACCTTCTGATGCACGCCTTCGGGCTCCGTATAAATCGGAACCACTCGACCAAAATGTTCAGAGGTAACAGGCTTACCATCGATTTGCTGCTCTACGATTTCAAATTCAGGGTGGACGATTTGAATCACGGCGCCAAAGAGTGTGGCACTTCCAAACGCCAGGATTTCTGAGCCTTCGGTCAATTCCTTGAGTAAAGATGGGTAGGCATTAAACCAAACCAGCTTGAGTCGACCAGAAGCATCTTCCACTTCCGCGTTCACACGTTTGGACCGACCAAAACCAATTTCAGAAACTTTTCGAATACGACCAAAGATCGTCACGTCCGTACCGACCATCACTTGGCGGATGGGAGTAATTTTGGAGCGGTCTTGATAGGCCCTGGGAAGAAAATACAACGCGTCCTCCACGGTCGCGATTCCGCGATCCGAGAGAATCTTTCCCAATTTCGGGCCAACGCCCTTAATCGTTTGAATGGACTCTTCAAGAGACATGACAAACCCTAGTTTTTAAAAGACCTAGAACAAAAACTTACTCGTAGCGAACTTCTAGAACTTCGTATTCGCTTTCGCCTTTCGGCACCCGTACGGTCACGGTGTCGCCAGCGCTTTTATTAATCAGCTGACGGGCAATTGGAGACTCAATTGAAATGCGTCCCAATTTAATATCGCTCTCGTCGACTCCGACGATTTGATACGTTTTCTTTTCTTCAGAATCGGTATCCAAAAGCACCACAGTAGCGCCAAATACAATGCGCTCGCTGCGCACTGATTTAGGCTCAATCACCTGAGCGCGCGCAATTTTATCTTCGATATCCGAAATGCGGCCTTCGATGAAACTTTGCTTTTCGCGAGCAGCGTCGTACTCAGCGTTCTCGGACAAATCTCCATGGGCACGAGCAGTGGCAATGGCCACAATCACAGCGGGCCGTTCGACAGTTTTTAACTGTTTCAGCTCCGCTTCTAGCGTGTCTTTTCCCCGTTGGGTCATGGGCACCGAACTCATAACTCTATCCTTTCAAATAATTTCAAAACAAAGGTGCGCGATTAGCGGTCTAACGTTCCTGCAAACAATGCGTTTCCACAGGCACGCGCATCAGTTCACCGATGGCTCCGACCCCCGCGCGCGCCGCGGCAATTGTCGTAAAGTAGCACAAATTTCGCATGAGGGTAGCTCTTCTGAGCTCATATGCGGCGCCTACTTCCGATACCCCAAGGGCAGAGGTATTGATAACTAGCTGAACTTCCCCGTTTTTTATGTGATCCACAATGTGGGGACGGCCTTCATTAACTTTGTTTACCGTTTCGATTACGACCCCATTTTGGCTCAGATAATCCGCAGTTCCGCGTGTAGCGGTCAGGCGGAAGCCGAGGCCAGTGAGCTCCTGCGCAATGGGGACCAACTCCTTTTTGTCGGCGTTTTTCACGCTTAAAAAGGCGCAACCACCCTTGGGAAGCTTCACTCCCGCCGCAATCAGGGACTTTCCAAATGCTTCTTGGAAAGTCTTGCCAATGCCCATGACCTCGCCGGTCGAGCGCATTTCGGGCCCGAGAATAATGTCGGAACCGGGGAACCGTTTAAACGGATAGACCGGGCCCTTGACGTAAAACAGTTTCGATTTTTTATCGACGATGGGGAAATCCGACAGCTTCTTGCCGGCCATTACCTTCATTGCGATTTTCGAAAACGGAATGCCTCTTGCTTTGCTAGAGAAAGGAACGGTGCGCGAGGCGCGCGGATTTACTTCGAGAATGTAAATATTCCCGTTTTCAATCGCGTACTGAATATTAATAAAGCCAATCACGTGCAGCTCTAGGGTGATTAACTTGGTCTGCCGCTCGAGTTCATCCAGCGTCGCTTGGGAAAGTGTAAAACTCGGTAAAGAAGAATTGGAATCGCCGGAATGCACGCCGGCTTCTTCGATCTGTTCCAAGATACCGACAATTTCTACTGTCTCACCATCGCTGACAGCGTCGACGTCTACTTCAACCGCTTGGTTTAAGAAACGATCAATAAGAAGCGGAGAGTCTGCGGAGATATCTACGCTGCGATTCATCCAGCGCTCAAATTCGCGCGAAGAGTAAAGAATCGCCATGCCGCCGCCGCCGAGAACAAACGACGGGCGCACCAAGACTGGGAAACCCAATTGTTCGGCAGCAGCGAGTGCATGTTCTCGTTGACTGACCGTAACGCTTTCGGGTTGCATTAACTTTAAGCGGTGGCAGAGCGCGCGAAATTTCTCGCGGTCTTCTGCGACCTGAATTGCATCGGCGCTGGTGCCAATGATCGGCACTTTGTACCGATGCAAAGCGCGACTCAAATTCAGCGGAGTTTGCCCGCCGAAATGAACCACGATACCCCAGGGCTTTTCGCGCTCGATAATATTGAGAATGTCTTCTAAGAACAGCGGCTCGAAATAAAGCTTATCGCTGACGTCATAGTCGGTGCTGACCGTCTCGGGGTTGCAATTGACCATGATGCTCTCGAAGCCGTCTTCTCGCAGAGCCATCGAAGCGCGCACGCAGCAGTAATCAAATTCAATTCCCTGGCCGATACGATTGGGACCGCCGCCAAGGATCATGACCTTTTTGCGATCAGACTCTGGAGAGAGGTCGCTCTCGCCATCATAGGTCGAATACATGTAAGGCGTGGCGCTCTGAAATTCTGCGGCGCAGGTATCCACCATTTTATAGGCGGGAAGAACTTGGAGCTGAATGCGTTTGGAGCGAATTTGATCTTCTGACGAGCGAGAAAAGTGAGCAAGCGCTGCATCGGAGAAACCCATGCGCTTCCAGTCACGCATTTGGAGTGCAGTGATGCCCGCAATATTCCCAGCTACGGCTTCGATCTTCTTTTCTTCTTCGACTAATTCTAAAACTTCTCGCAAGAACCACGGATCGATTGCTGTGAGCCGATGGACTTCTTCGAGCGAAATACCTTCACGGTAGGCTTGTGCCACCCAGATCAAGCGATCGGGCTTTGGCTCGGAGAGATAATTGCGAATACCGTCGATCCAGCTCGTTCCACTACGTAGCCGTCGACGTTCTGTCAGAGGGTTCAATCCCCACAGCTTGGTCTCCAACGAGCGCAGTGCCTTTTGCAGCGACTCTTGGAAAGTGCGGCCAATCGCCATCACTTCGCCCACCGACTTCATACTCGGCGACAGCCGGTTATCGGAGCGTGGGAATTTATCAAAAGCAAATCTAGGAATCTTGGTAACGACGTAATCGATTGCCGGCTCAAAGCACGATGGCGTTTTTTTCGTAATGTCGTTTGGCAATTCGTCGAGCGTGTAGCCAACTGCAAGCTTGGTTGCGATTTTGGCGATGGGAAAACCCGTAGCCTTAGATGCAAGAGCAGAACTGCGCGACACCCGCGGATTCATCTCAATAGCGACGACGCGGCCAGTTTGTGGATGCACGCCAAACTGCACGTTGGATCCGCCGGTCTCGACGCCCACTGCGCGCAAGATGCGAATCGAGGCATCGCGCATGTACTGATACTCTTTGTCCGTCAGCGTTTGAGCTGGAGCAACTGTGACGCTATCGCCGGTATGCACGCCCATCGGATCGATGTTCTCAATAGTGCAGACGATAACGACATTGTCTTTGCAATCGCGAATAACTTCGAGCTCGTACTCTTTCCATCCGAGGACAGATTCGTCGATAAGCACTTCATGTACGGGGCTAGCTTCGAGGCCTTTAGTGACTTCGCCCAAGAAACTTTCGCGGTTAAACGCTATGCTGGCGCCCGTTCCACCCAACGTAAACGACGGACGAATGACACAGGGATATCCGACTCTGTCGGCGATTTCTTGCGCCTCTAGGACGTTCCTAGCGTAACCGCACTTAGGGTATTCGACGTTGCACTCGTCCAGAACCTTCATGAACAAGTCGCGTTTTTCGGCCTTTTCGATGGCTTCGATCTTGGCGCCAATTAATTCAACGTTGTATTTCTTTAAGATGCCCGCTTGGTGCAAATCGCGCGCGAGATTGAGTGCTGTCTGGCCACCCACGGTGGGCAGAATCGCATCGGGGCGTTCTTTGCGGATAATGTCTTCGACGTAAGCTACTTCGAGGGGCTCAATGTAAGTGCGATCCGCGAGTTCGGGATCGGTCATGATGGTCGCTGGGTTGCTGTTTACGAGAATGACCTCGTAGCCCTCTTCCTTGAGAGCTTTACAAGCCTGACTCCCCGAATAATCGAACTCGCACGCTTGCCCGATTACAATCGGGCCAGAGCCGATCAACATAATCTTTTTTAAGTCAGTGCGTTTTGGCATTACATCCTGCTGTTATCGTCGTAAATCTTATCAATCGGCATCTGCGCATAGATGCGGTGTTTTAAATACATTCCCACTAATATCCACAGCCAGCTTTGATACGTGCTGTAATCTTGCGACTTTCGAAACTGCTTCACCTTGTTCTTAATGTACGGGTGAACGTCAATCGGGTGATACGACGGACGGCGAACGAAACTAAAAGAGGATCCGGTTTCATCAACTGGAATCAAGCGACCCTCAACGATATCGCCGCGAGAGATGCCGAGAAAATCGTTGTGACCCAATTTGGGCGCCCAATACGATTTGTTCGAGAACAGATCTTTTAGCTTCAATCCAGATTCCGCTGCTTTCGTGACGGAATAAACACTGCGGTTGCTACCGCCAATCACATGGCGCCATTTGTGTTGCTCTTCGACGTCCAGTGCTCCCAATTTCTCTGGCAAGTGCTGTTCAAAAACGCACCAGTCATAGAAGAAATCCCAGAGATCTTCAACGAGCTCCGTATTATCGGGCTGGGTCAATGTGAGTCTTAGACGGGTGTGGAAATCTTTTCGCAAGTCCGCCAACTCCGACGAATCCACGTGAGCAATGATCTTTTGGACCAAAGCCTCAAAATCCGGATGGATCATCCCGTAGTGAGGCTTCTTAGGTTCTTCCATCGTCCGCATCATCGTAAGAAACCTCGCATAAAATTATCAAACAGAGCATCGCCATCATTCGGTCCAGGCGCCGCCTCTGGATGGAACTGCACGCTGTAGAAACCTTCCTTTTCGCTGACCATGCCCTCGACGGTGCCGTCGTTTAAATTGACGTGGCTGATGGCGTACCCGCGGCTTAACAACTCTTTTTCATCGACAACGAAGCCGTGGTTTTGGGATGTAATCAAAATATTTCCGGTGAGATTATCGCGCACGGGATGATTGATGCCGTGGTGGCCGAACTTTAATTTGTAAGTATTCGCACCGAGTGCGCGACCCAGAAGCTGGTGGCCCATGCAGATGGCCATAATCGGCTTCTTACCCAAGACACCCTGAATTTGCTCGACAGCACCTTCCACTCGTCCTGGATCTCCAGGACCGTTGGATAAAACAACTGCGGATGGCTTAAGACCTAAAGCGTCTTGATAAGGGAAGTTGTGAGGAACTACCCAGACTTTGAAACCGCGCTTTTCGAAACTGCGCAAAATATTATATTTCACGCCGTAGTCGTAAACGACGGCGATGGGGCTTCCGGCCTTGGCTTTTTCGTTGAAGCACCACTCTGTGCGGCAACTGACTTCGCTCACGAGTTCCAACCCGTCCATTGAGGGCACTGTTTGCACTAGCTTTTTGCCGTAGCCCTGCACATCGGACTTCGCGTCTGCTTTTGGAAAAATAATTGCGCGCTGAGCGCCTTCATCGCGCAAAATCTGGGTAATACGACGAGTATCGACGCCTTCGATGCCAGGCACCGAAGATTTTGCGAGGTAATCGCCCAACGTGCTGGTCGAGCGCCAATTAGAAGGCACCTTGCAATAACGACGAGCAACGACGCCACTTAAGTACAGGCGACCATCGCTCTCGACGTCTTCTTCGTTAATGCCGGTGTTGCCGATTTCTGGATAAGTCATGACGACGATTTGTCGTGCGTACGAAGGATCCGTAAAGATTTCTTGGTAGCCGGTCATGCCGGTATTGAAGACGAGTTCTCCACCGCGAGCAGACGGCGAACCGAATCCCCAGCCTTCGAAGCTGTGGCCGTTCTCAAGATAAATTACCGACTCCCACCGGCTAATCTTTCAATCGCCTCGTCTTTAAAGTGAGTAAGCGACTTTGCCGCCTACTACAGTGCTACGCACGCGCGCTGGCAGTTTCCATCCATCAAACGGGGTGTTCTTCCCCCGAGAGAGAAATTCAGATTTGTCGACTTGCCAGCTTGCGTTTAAATCCACCAACGTGACATCTCCCGGTCGTCCGACTTTGAGAGCTCCACTTTCTATATTCATAATTCGTGCAGGGGCTTCCGTCATCGCGGAAATCACGCGGCGTAACGTTATTTTCTTCTCCGCGACTAGCTTCATATACAGCCCCAAAGCCGTCTCCAAGCCCGAAATTCCAAATTCCGCGTGGTCGTACTCGACCTGCTTATCTTCCACCGGTTGCGGCCGATGATCGCAGGAAAGCGTGTCAATTGTGCCATCATCCAGAGCCACCAGCAGCGCTTGCAGGTCCACAGCTTCCCGCAGCGGCGGCAGCACCTTGGTGTTCGTGTCATATTTGCCAACCAATTCATCGGTGAGCATCAGGTGGTGCGGTGTTGTTTCCGCAGTCACCCGCAGGCCGCGTTTTTTAGCGCTGCGAATGCGATCGAGCGAACCCGCAGCCGTAATATGTGCAAAGTGAAGTCGGGCGCCCGTGAGTTCACAGAGCAGAATATCCCTAGCGACCATTAATTCTTCGGCGGCCTTTGGAATACCACGCAATCCAAATTTGGCGGAATGAAAACCTTCATTCATCACGCCCTTGCCGCGCAAGTTGGCGTCTTCGGCGTGTGAAATCACTAACAGGTTAAATCGTTTTGCGTAGTCCATCGCCTTACGAAACACGTAGGCATTCATCACCGAATTCGGACTATCAGAAACCGCGCGCACGCCTGCTTCCCACATCGAGCCCATCTCCGCGAGCTCCTCGCCCTTCATCCCGCGCGTCAGCGCGCCAATGGGCAGCACTCGCGTGCGGCCGTCTTCTTTTACTTTTTGATGAATGAAGTAGCTGACGAATGCAGAATCGTTCACCGGCTCTAAGTCCGCCGTGCAAGCTATCGTCGTAAAACCACCGCGCGCTGCCGCTGCAGTTCCCGAAGCAATAGTCTCTTTCGCAGTCTTTCCCGGCTCACCTAAGTGAACGTGGAGATCGATAAATCCTGGGCAAACTAATAAACCCTTCGCCTCGATAGAGGGAGTACCGGCAGGTGCTTCGACCTTGCCGATGGCGGCGATTTTACCGTCGAGAATCAAGACATCACTAGCGACCAAATCAATGTTCTGGCCCGGATCATAAACGCGCCCGTTGCGGATCCAAAGATTAGCCACGCTTACCTCCCAACACTTCTCCACCGACGAGAAGATGCAGAACAGCCATGCGGAGCATCACACCATTTGCAACTTGCGAGAGAATCACAGACTGCGGCCCATCGGCCACTTCCGTCGATAATTCCAGACCACGATTCATCGGGCCCGGATGCATGATGAGCGCATCTTTTTCGCAAAACCCGATGGTGCGCGAATTCAGACCAAAGAACCGCGCGTACTCGCTTTTTGACGGCGCCTGAGCGCCTTGAAAGCGTTCGAACTGAATCCGCAACATCATTACGACGTCTTGGCCCTTCACTGCCTCTTCGAGATTCCAAAAAACTTCTACGCCAAGATTTTCTACCTTTGGCGGCAGCAGAGTTGGCGGACCACAGACGCGCACTTTTGCGCCCATCGTCTTTAGAGCATAAATATTAGATCGGGCCACGCGGCTGTGCGCGATATCGCCGATAATGAGAACATTTCGGCCTTCGACCTTTCCCTTAAATTCCTGAATCGTCATGAGATCCAGCAGTGCTTGCGTTGGATGCTCGTGGAATCCGTCGCCGGCATTCACCACGGGAACTTTTAAAATTTGATCGAAGTGATACGGCGTGCCCGCAGAAGGATGTCGCAACACAATCACATCGGGCTTCATGGCCTCTAACGTGCGCGCGGTATCGAAAAGCGTTTCGCCCTTCTTGGTCGAGCTATTAGAAGGACTAAAAATCAAAGTATTGGCGCCCAAGCGCTTGGCCGCGACTTCAAAAGAGATGCGCGTGCGCGTGCTATCCTCGAAAAACACGAGGGCTACTGTTTTCCCCTTCAACGGCGAGTTTTTAAACACCGCATCGGGGCCAGGATTTTCGGAAGCTGCTTTAAAAGCGAAGGCAGTTTTTAAGATCTTATCAATCTGACCGCGATCCAAAAGTTCCGCGCCGAGTAATGATTTAATACCGAGAGAATTAGGGGCAGTCAGTGAAGTCATCTATTCTGAGAGAAGGAGCGTAGTGGAAAGAGTGTGTAAAGGCAATGGCGGCAGACTGAACCGGGCACTTTTTACCCCCTCCAACCCCTTGAAATGATGGAGCTAGTCTGCGCGAATAATCTTTTTCTGCAACACCGCAACTCCATTGCGCTATATCCATCTCATACTAGCCAGGCCAATTGATTTGTCTGGCAAGCTGCGCTATGCAGAAGCATCTCTTTCCAGGGAGTTTTATGTCCGAAATGCGATTAAAAACGGGTCTAGCAGAAATGCTAAAGGGCGGCGTGATCATGGACGTGATCAACCGCGAACAAGCGCTGATTGCCGAGCGATCAGGCGCAGTGGCGGTAATGGCACTTGAGCGAGTGCCTTCAGACATCCGCAAAGACGGCGGCGTAGCCCGCATGGCAGCCCCCGAAATCATCTTGGACATCATGGACGCAGTTTCGATCCCAGTGATGGCTAAGGCCCGTATCGGCCATTTTTCTGAAGCCGCGGTTTTACAAGCTTTAGGCGTTGATTATATCGACGAGAGCGAAGTCCTCACTCCAGCGGACGAGCAGTACCACATCAACAAATTTGATTTTCAAACGCCTTTCGTTTGCGGCGCGCGTGATTTGGGCGAAGCCCTCCGCCGCATCAGCGAAGGCGCTGCATTGATCCGCACCAAGGGTGAAGCCGGATCTGGAAACATCGTCGAGGCGGTTCGCCACTTGCGCACCATCCGCGCGGCTATACGCAAGTTGACGACCATGGGCGAAGAAGAACTTGTAAATGAGTCGAAGCTCCTGGGAGCTCCTCTGCAGCTCGTTCAGATCATCGCAAAGACCGGCAAATTGCCTGTGCCTAATTTCGCAGCGGGCGGCATTGCCACTCCCGCGGACGCCGCACTCTGCATGCACTTAGGTGCTGAAACAGTGTTCGTTGGTTCGGGTATTTTTAAGTCCAGCGATCCAGAACGCCTTGCAAACGCAGTTGTCGAAGCCACTGCAAATTACAAAGATCCTCAAATCCTCGCAAAGTGCTGCCGCTCAGTCGGCACACCGATGAAGGGCTTGGACATTCACAAGCTCGCTCCAGAGGAACGTCTACAAGAACGAGGCTGGTAAGCTTTGAAAATCGGAATTTTGGCGCTTCAAGGAGCCGTCGAACCGCACGCTGAAAAACTGCGGGCACTCGGTGCCGATGTCGTCGAAGTCCGTGTCTCGCGCGATCTCAAGGATATCCAGGGAATCATTCTGCCGGGCGGAGAGAGCACGGCGATGATTAAGATCCTGCACAAGAATCAATTGTGGGACGATTTGAAGGCATTCACTGCGACGCATCCAAGCTGGGGAGTGTGCGCAGGCGCTATCTTACTTGCCCGAAAAGTTACTTCCCCCGAACAAGAGAGCCTCAATGCTATCGACGTAGAAATTGAGCGGAACGCATTTGGCCGCCAAAACGAGAGTTTTATCGGCGACTTGGTTTCTACACCGTCGTGGCCCAAAGAGCCGGTTTCTGGCGTTTTTATCCGCGCGCCGCGTATTCGCGCGGCTGGCCCGGGAGTGCAAGTGCTGCTGAAATGGGGCGATGAGCCAGTGATGGTGCGCTCTGGAAAAACTATGCTCTCGACCTTTCATCCTGAATTGACGGATGGAACTCAAGTGCACGACTATTTTCTTTCGTTCTGCCAACCCTGAGGTTTCTACAATGATGGACGATCGTTTTCCGAAGTGGCTGCGCGCCACCGTCGGCTTTTTTAGCTTTTTATCCCTTCCCAATCTTGGCCCACTTATCTGCGGCCTCGCTGTCCTAGGCTTTATTGGCAACAACGTGCTTCAAGCACCCATGGAACGTTTTGTTTTTGATCCGCAGGCGTTTCTTGCTGGCGAATGGTGGAGACTTTGTGCGTTTCCCACTCAGAGCGATCCGCTTTGGCTGCTGTTTTTTTGCATGTACGTTTATTTCGTATTTCAAATGCTCGAGCAGAATTGGGGCGAGGCACCGCTTACCCTATTCACGCTATTCGCCTACATCATGGCGCTCGCGGCTTCGCTAATATCCGGCCAATCGCTTGAGATTTGGACCCACGTTTTAGAAAATATCAGCTTGGCGTTTGGAACGCTGTTCCCCGAGATGGAGCTGCTGCTGTTCTTTATTCTACCGGTGAAAGCGAAATACTTAGCGCTCTTCGCGGGTCTGGTTTTTTTATGGCAGTTTGTCACCGGAAGCGACAACCAACGCTTGGTGCTATTTTTGGTGCTTCTGCCCTACTTCGTATTCTTTGGGCCGGTGCTCTTTAAGAATCTACGGATGAAATGGAAAGTGTCCCGCAACCGTCGTCGCTTTGAAGACAAATAGGCATCTCCGACAACTGTACTTAGGTGGTTTTCTTTTTGCGCTTGCTGCGAATTTTCTTGGCCTGCTTGTATTTACGATAGCTGTGCAAGAGGAAACCCACGACGACAATCAGGATGATAGAAGTGAACGCAGTCTTGATGTCTTTCATGCTCTTCAAGATGCGCGAAATTTCATTGCCCAGCGTGTGACCTAATAACCAACCCAAGAAGATCCAAAGCGGCACACTTAACAGTGCTGCGATCCCGTCTAACAGGATAAAGCGCGAATACTTCATCTTCATCGCACCAGCCATAAAGAACACAACGGCGCGAAGGCCCGCTACAAAACGGGCAAAGAAAACAAGTTTATCGCCGTACTTTCGGAAGTACGCGCGCGTGCGGCGTACTTTTTCAGGTGGAAACAAAAAAGCAGTTCGGTTGCCTTGCAGGATCTGCGTGCCGATACGGCGGCCAATGAAAAACAACATCGTATCGCCAGCCAAAACACCCAGCATGGTGATAGCCAAAGCTGGCGCCCATTGCATGGTGCCTTCCCAAATCAAGTAACCAGAGGCGATGAGAGGAACATCTTCAGGGAGAGGAAAACCAAGGCCGCAAGCCAGCAGTACGGAGAAAACCACCATGTACGCGCTGTGGGCCGAAAGCTCCGTTATGCGGAGGAACCATTTCTCCATTTAAAAGATTTCCATATGAGACTGGCTACTTTACCTGATGGGTGCGTTAGGACAAGGATTTTGGTATGTGTGACCGGTGCCGGAAAAGACGCCCAAGAAAAGTAAGAGCAAAAAGGCTGTAAAAAAGCCCACCTCTCCCGCTTTGCAAGCGGTTGAAGCCGAGGTACTGCCCTCAGATTCTGGCGCTCTAATCGACGTCGATGCCACTGCAAAACCGGTTGGCGAAAAGAAGGCAAAAAAGCTAGTTCGCAAAGCCATTGGCGTAACGAGGAAGCCATCGACTTCCCTTACTCAGACCGACCCAATTTTGCAGGCCTACTTGCGTGAAGTGCAGCGCTACCCACTTTTAACGAGAGAAGAAGAGCGAGCGACTGCTGAAGAATTTCAAAAAACCGGCAATCGAGAAGCTTTACAGAAATTAGTTACTAGCAATCTAAGATTCGTCGTCAAAATTGCGTTTGAATACATCCACTACCGCATGAAGCTTTTGGATCTCATCCAAGAGGGCAATATGGGCCTAGTGAAGGCGGTAAAAGAATTTAATCCTTACAAGGATGTTCGCCTCACCACCTATGCCGTGTGGTGGATTCGTAGCTACATTCAAGACGCCATTCTCAAAAACCATTCGCTAGTAAAACTCGGCACCACGCAGGCGCAAAAGAAACTATTTTATCGGCTTCGGTCTGAACAAAGAAAGCTCGAGCAATTGGGCATGACTCCCTCGGAGAAAGTGAAACTGCTCGCTGCCAAGTTGGATGTGCGAGAAAAAGATGTTGAGGAGATGGATCAGCGCCTGGGTGCTTCGGAATTATCGCTCAACGCACCTGTGCATGAAGGCGAAACCAAAGACAACATGCAGCTCTTGGCGGATCACTCCGTGCAGGTCGATGACTCGCTCGTAGATAGCGAGCAAAAGGAACTTTTTCATCGTGTGCTGACAGGATTTGCTGGAACTTTAGAAGGCCGCGATAAAGCGATTTTCGAAGACCGCTTGATTTCTGAAACTCCCGCTACCTTGCAGGAAATTGGCGACCGCTATGGCATCACCAAGGAACGCGCTCGGCAGTTAGAAGAAGCTATTAAGAAGCGGCTCAAAGAGTACACCGAGGCGCACTACCCCGATTTTCAACTTCTCGCCGATAGATAAGTCTCAACCTAAAAACGGATAGCGATAGTCTGTAGGTGGCGCATAGGTTTCCGAAACGGTGCGCATCGAAGTCCATCTCAGCAGATTGTAAATACTGCCTGCTTTGTCGTTGGTACCAGAAGCACGCGAGCCGCCAAAAGGCTGCTGCCCTACCACTGCACCCGTAGGCTTGTTGTTAATATAGAAATTCCCAGCAGCATGTTCGAGCGCTTTGGATGCCTTGATAATGGCATTTCTATCTTGCGAGATAATTGAACCTGTCAGTGCATAAGGCGACGTACTGTCGCAGATCTTGAGAGTGTCTTCGAAGCGATTGTCGTCGTAGACGTGGAAACTAAGCACCGGCCCAAAAATCTCTTCGCACATTGAGCGGTACGACGGATCCGTTGCTTCAATTAGCGTCGGCAGAATAAAATAGCCCGACGTGTCCTCGCTCTTACCGCCGCAGAGTACTTTAGACGAAGAATCCTTGCGCGCTTGCTCAATGTAGCCCGAAATATTTTCGTAAGAGCTTTCGTCGATAACGGCGCCCATGAAATTCCGGAAATCGGCTACATCCCCCTGCTTAATCGTCGCAATTTGCGCCACGAGGCGTTCGCGAAATTGATTCGCTAAGCTCTTTGGAATATAAGCCCGCGACGCAGCGGAGCACTTTTGCCCTTGGTATTCGAAAGCTCCGCGTAGGCAGGATGTGACGAGCACGTCGATATCCGCAGACGGGTGAGCGAATACAAAATCCTTACCGCCCGTTTCACCGACGATACGAGGGTAATTCTTGTAGCGAGCGATGTTTTGACCGACCGTGCCCCACATTTGCTGGAACACGCCGGTACTACCCGTGAAATGAATGCCTGCTAAATCGGTATGGGCTAAGGCGGCTCCACCAACGGCCGCGCCACTTCCCGGTACAAACTGAATTACGCCATCGGGTAGGCCTGCTTCTTTGAGCAGCTCCATGATGAAATAGCCCGATAACAAAGCGGTTGTGGCGGGCTTCCACAGGACCACGTTGCCCATCAAAGCTGCGCTCGTCGGCAGATTGCCGGCAATGGCGGTGAAATTGAATGGCGTCACCGCAAAGACAAAACCTTCTAAGGCGCGGTACTCGATGCGATTGCTCTGCGCGCCAGTCGACAACGGTTGAACGGAATAAATCTCCTCCTGAAAAACAGTATTAAAACGCAAAAAATCAATCAGCTCGCACGCAGAATCAATTTCAGCTTGATGACAGGTCTTGCTCTGTCCCAGCATGGTGGCGGCATTGAGCTTGTAACGATACTTGGTAGTTAACAGCTCCGCAGCTTTGAGAAACACGGCAGCGCGATCTTCAAATCGGGTTTCAGACCACCCCTTCCAAGCGGCCCTTGCACCTTCAATGGCGCGCGCAATTTCAGAGGGCCCTGCCATATGGCATTTAGCTAGTAGCAAGTCTTTCTTGTGCGGCGCTCGGACATCTACCGTTTTGCCAGTGTGGCAAACCTTGCCGTTGATAACGGGGCCGATTTCCAAAACTGTCGACGATAACTTCGCGAGTTCTGCCTTGAGAGCGCGGGTTTCATTCGAGTTTGGGAGGTACTCCAAAACTGGTTCGTTTTTCGGTATCGGAAAATCCATTATGGAATTGTTCATGGAAGGTGCCTGGCTAAAAAGAAAATAGCGGGTAGGAACTCCTACCCGCTGCATATACAAATAATATATCTAACAAAGACGCTGGTAAAAACCGCCGTGCAGAAAAAAATAACGGCAAACGCTTACTTCTTCTTACGAGCAGCTTTCTTTGCTTTCTTCTTGCGGCCTTTGCGCGACATTTTCGCCATGGAAACATCGCCCGCTTTATCGATAAAATACAAGAATCCGGAGACTCGTTTCACTGCAGTTTTTGCTACAGTTTGAGGCTTGGTTTTGGATGGTTTACGACCCCGGCCCATTTTGGCGCGAGATACGTTGCCCTTTTTGTCCAAGTAATAGAGCCAACCTTCTTCTTTTTTAACGCCGACTTTTGCAACTTTGGATGCCATTATTTCCTCCGCTTTTCGGTAACATATACCGTATTTAACTCTTATTTCCTACACGTCTTTATCGTCGATTCGATAGGTCGTCCAGATCAAACCGTTTGTGAAAACTTCTTTCCTTCAGAAACATTTAAGTACGCATCAAATACCATCGCTACATTCCGAATAAAAAGCCTTCCTGTCTGTGTAACCAGGTAGCCTTCGGGGCTCGGAGTGAGGATTCCATCGTCTATAAAAGGGCTCAACGCTTTCAATTCGCTCGGATACCGCGCTTCGAGCGATTCACCGAATTCAGATTCAAAATCTTTTGAATACAGACGGAACTGACACATCAAAGACTGAATAATCCACTTACGACGCTCATCCTCGTCGGTTAAAAGCATGCCTCTTGCAGTTGCGAGACCCTTTTCCTCGAGAGTTTTTTCGTACTCCGATGCTTTCTTCGTGTTTTGGAAGAATCCGCCTGAGATCTCTCCAATGGATGAAGCACCAATTCCTAGGAGGTTTTTTCCGCGGCGAACGGTGTAGCCCATGAAATTTCGATAGAGCATGCCATTCTCGACTGCCTTAGCTAATTCATCGTCAGTTTTAGCAAAGTGATCCATCCCAATAGCGACGTAACCGGCTTTTTCCAGCGCTTCGTAGGCAAGAAGGAAGATTTCGACCCGCTCTTCCGGCGATGGCATCGGGTGTTTCTCTAATATCGCCTGGTGCTTCAGTAGCGACGGTAGACGAGCATAGTTATAAAGCGCGATTCTGTCCGGAGCAATTCGGACTAATGCTTCCAGCGTACGGCGAAAAGTATCGACGGATTGAAGCGGCAGTCCGTAGATCAAATCAAAGTTGATTCCTCTAAAGCCTAACAACCGCGCTTCTTCGAGCATATCGGCCGTCATCGCTTCCGGCTGGACGCGATTGATTACTCGTTGCACCTCAGGATTGAAATCCTGAACACCGAGGCTCACCCGATTAAAACCCAGCGCACGCAGCAACTCTAATTGCTCGCTTGTCGTTACACGCGGATCGATTTCAATACTCACTTCTGCATTATCTAAGACGTCAAAGCTCTTAGTGATGCCTTCATAAAGCGAGCGAATTTCACCTAAAGTGAGAAATGTGGGAGTGCCGCCACCCCAACTGATTTGGCCAAGCTTACGTTTGCGACCAAAGAGATCAGCGACCAACGCGATTTCGCGCTTAAGCGCCTCGACGTATCGGGCACTACGGCTATGATCGTGTGTAATCTGAATATTGCAGCCGCAGTAGTAACAAAGCGACTCGCAGAATGGGATGTGGACATACATCCCCAACGGTTCATTGTCGGGCAATGGTTTGGCGAGAGTATTGGCGTATTGGTCTGGTCCGATACTGTCTGCCCACTGCGGTGCAGTTGGGTAGGAAGTATATCGAGGACCGGGACCTGCGTACTTACGAATGAGAGCCGCTAGTTCCATGGCGTCTTCGCCTGCTCCAAGAATATCTTTACGTTCTCGATGGGGGTTTTAGGAAGAATTCCATGCCCCAGATTTAAAATCACGGGACGTTGTATCGAGCGAGCTTGCTTCCAAAGATCGAGAGATTCCCGACGAACAGACGCTTCATCGGTTAATAAAACACGTGGGGATAGATTGCCCTGGAGCGCGACTTTTCCACCAAACACCCGATCGCACTCAGTCAACGACAGCAAACTATCGACGCTAATCAGATCCATGCCCAGTTCAGGCAATAAATCCGATAGGTGGTTGGCATTTTTCGTATAAAAAGCCACGCGACCGCCCTTGCCTTTCACGTCGCTTACTAACGTCTTTAAGATCGGTGCGTAATAATTTCTAAAAAACCAACGGGGCACAAGTGCGAGCCAGGTATCAAATACCTGAACGAGATCCGCGCCAGCCTCGATCTGCCCCTGGAGATAACGCGAGCTCGCTCCGGATAGCAGAGCCAAACTCTCAGCCAAGGATGCTGGATCGCGGTACATCCACCGCTGCATTTCTTCAAAATCGCGCGTGGGCTCGATTTCAGTCAGATAACAAGCCACCGTCCAAGGCGCGCCACAGAAACCCAATAGCGCCTTCTCAGCGGGCAATTGACGACGCAAAATACTCAGAGCCTCGCCGACATATCCCGTGTGCCGAGTTGGATTGAAATCTTCAAAGGCGCGGAAATCACGCACGGACTGCAACGGCTGAACCGCTACAGGGCCGACACTCTCACGCATTTCGATGGGCATGCCCAATCCAAAGGGTAGCGTTAAGATGTCGGAAAAAAGGATCGCCGCGTCGACATCGAGCTGCTCGACAGGCTGCATCGTCACTTCGACAGTGACTTGCGGCATCGTCACCATTTCCCAAAAACTATGTTGCTTGCGTACCTCGCGATACGACGCGAGGTATCTTCCAGCTTGGCGCATCATCCAAACTGGAAAACGATTCTCGTTTTGACCGTCTAAGTGTCGAACTAAAAATGGCTTCATTGGCAGGTAAACTTATAGCCCATCCCTCGGACAGATTGAATATATTTCGGCTGCGCGGGATCGGGCTCAAGTAGCTTTCGGAGTTTCACAATCAGATTGTCCACTGTTCTTGACGACGGAAAAAGCTGCATTCCCCAAAGTTCGTTTAGAATCTCATCGCGGGTAACAACACGCCCTTCGCGCTCAATTAGTAGCTTCAGTAGTCGGCATTCCTTTTGCGAAAGAGCTGTTACCTGACCCAACACGTTTAATTCGTAGCGCTCGAAATCGACGGCACGTCCATCCCAATTAAAACTTTGGCGGCTGTTGGCCGCGGTAGACAGACGTGAACGCTTTAACAGCGATTCCACTCGAAGACACAGCTCCTCCATTTCAAAAGGCTTATTGAGATAATCGTCGGCACCCCAGCGCAAACCATCTATGCGATCGCTCGCCTCTGACAACGCAGAGAGAATGAGGATGGGGACATTGGATTTTTCCCGCATGCGGCGACAAAGCTCACTACCGTCGATTTTCCCCGGCAACATGCGATCCACAATGTAGAGATCCCGCTCTGTTTGCTGAAACTCACCCCACGCTAAATCCGCGGTTTCAAAACCACCTACGTCGTAACCCAACTGCGAAAGCCGCTTGCCAATATGACGACGAATCGCTTCGTCATCTTCCACAACAGCAATACGCGCCATCATACGGGCACCGCCGGTAAAACGAGTTCAAAGCACGAACCCTCGTCGGAAGAATCAGATAAGCGCAGAGAGCCATGATGGGCTTCGGCCGTTTTGCGGGCAATATAGAGTCCCAAGCCGGTGCCGCTAACAGCACCCGCGCGAGTGCCACGCGAAAACTTCTCAAAAATTATCTGGCGCTCAGACAACGGAATGCCCGGACCATTGTCACGAATGCGCAAAATCCAATGCGGGTTTTTAATGCCCGACTCCGACGCTAAATCCATCCACACCTTTGGAGTGTCAGAGGGATTATGCAAAATCGAATTCTCAATTAAACACTGAACCGAAGTCGCGAGCCCGGTGCTGTCGCCGCGCACATCCGCCTCGGGTGGAAGGGAAAAGATAATCTCCGCGCGGTGACTCTTTAGAAAGGGCAAAAGCCGTTTGAGTACCGACTCAATCACTTCCGACAAATTTACCGGCTGCAACGCAAGTGAATCGCGCTCGGTGCGATTCAGCGTCAGCATGCGCTCAAAACCACTGATAAGGCGGCGCACCTCTTCCAAAGCGCCGTCGACTTCGACTCTTAACTCAGAAGCGGTCGCGAGTTGATCGCGCACGTCTTCTAAACGTAACTTGAGCGCGGTCAGGGGAGTCTTGGAATCATGCGACACGGCTTGGATAAAGCTCTTCTCCAAACTCCTCGAGCGCTCTTCTCGTCGCAAGGCTCGATAAAGCAAGTACAACGCCCATACAGTCAGCAGCGCAAAGAAACTAGATTCAGAGATAAACATCACCCGTCTACGCGCGGCCTGATCGGCGATAAAGTCTAAGGTCGATTGGGCAACGGGACGATTTTCTAATTCAGACGCGAGCCGCAGATTCTCACCCCGCAGCGAGGCAATCGTCGAAACTTCTTCTAAGAAATTAAAAGCCCACCACCCCACCTGCGCCAGAATCAGCACAGTAACAGCGACAAAAAACAGGGCGTAGTAACGGCTTTTTAGGGAACGCATCGAGACAACTTCTCCACTACTTCGTCGAGAACCTCGTCGGTGTGAGCTGTCGATAAGAAGCCCACCTCGAACGGAGACGGAGCAAAATACACTCCCTCTTTCAACGCTGCATGGAACAAGTTGCGATACTTTTGCTGACAAGAAGGGCCCACTTCGGGAGGGAATCCCCCTTGGGGTTCTTCGAAATGAATCCAGAAGAGCGACCCTAAATTCTTAACGCGGAATTCGGGAATCAAACGATAAACTTCTCTCAATCGGCCGGCGAAAGCTTCGGTGCGCTTGGCTAATTCGGCATACGGCGGATTTTCAAAAACTGTTTGCATCACTGCACAACCCGCGGCAGCTGCCATCGGGTTACCGGAAAGTGTGCCTGCTTGGTAGACAGGACCCAAGGGCGCTAAGCAATCCATGATGGCCGTGCGGCCGACAAGGGCGGCTAAAGGCAGACCACCGCCGACAATTTTGCCGAGAGTAACGATGTCGGGCTTCAAATCATAGAGACCACTTGCGCCCGAAAGGCCCAAACGGAAACCACTGATTACTTCATCAAAGATGACTAGCGAGCCAGCAGCGTGCGCGATATCAATAATAGATTGGAGGTGCTCCCTGGTCGGAATGTGCAAACCATGATTGGCCGGAACGGGCTCTAATAGAATGGCGGCGATTTGAGAGCCGTACTTTTCAAAAATCTTTTTTAAACCGTCTAAGTCGTCGTATTTAGCGTTGATAGTTTCAGCGACAATCGACTGCGGAACACCTTTGGATGCGGCTTCGCTTAACTCGGCAACTCCACTTCCCGCCTTGGCTAACAATCCATCGCTGTGACCGTGGTAGCAACCTTCAAAGACCACAATCTTGTCACGACCAGAAAAACCACGCGCCACCCGCACGGCAGTCATCACCGCTTCGGTTCCGCTATTAACCAAACGTACTTTATCTAAAAAGGGATAGGCGCGGACGATGTACTCGGCCAATTCTAGCTCGCGCTCGTGATTAGCGCCGAAGCTCTGAGCCAGGTCCGCTTGGCGGTGCAGCGCTTCTACAACTGGGGGTGGGCAGTGGCCCAGCAGATGGGGGCCAAAAGATAAGCAGAAATCGGTGTACTGTTTCCCGTCGACATCCCAAAGATGCGCCCCTTGCGCGCGCGCAAAATAAATAGGGTTGCGTCCGACCTTTTGAAAAGACCGAACGGGAGAATTTACTCCGCCAGGGATAATTTTTAATGCTCGTTCAAAGAGCTCATCGGATCGCGACATCGGCCATAAACTAGAGCACTTCGGCAATTCTGGCAAAGTCCCCTTCGGGAAGGACTTTGTGGTCGCCAAAACCTTGATCTAGGAGGTGGTGCGCGGTGAAATTTCCAATCGCGGCAACCTTGGTATTAGCGCCGATATGGAAGTGCTGAGTCATCGCGTCCACCGACGACGGACTGGTGAAGACTACGAGAGAGAAGGCATCAAATTCAGCCTGAGTCATGCGCTGCGGAATATCGTCGAGTGCGTGGGTACGGTAGATTGGAAGCCGCGTTAGCTCACAACCCAGACTTTTCAGTCGATTGCCGAGGGTCATTCTTCCACCCTCTGCCATCGGAATAAACACAGTGGGTTTGATGGCTTTGCGACCAATCAAAAGCTCAAACTCCTCCAGAAACCCTTCGGTGCCCGGATGAGAGGGCACAAAGTCCGCATTGAGTCCGGCTTGAGCCGCTGCTTCGGCGGTGCGTTCGCCGATACAAGCAACGCGCGTTTCCGTCGGGAAATCCCATCCAGACATCAGTAGCGCCTGGACATAAAACTCCACCGCGCGAGGACTGGTGAAGATGGCCCACTCGGTAGGCTTGTGAACGAGCTGTTCTAAAATTTCGGGTTTTATCGGCAGGCGCTCATAAGCGAGCACCTGAAAAGCACGCCATTCCAGCACACTTCCGTCGGCAAGTTGCGCAGGAAAACTTTGCGCGGACTCCGAACGATCTCCTGTCACGAGTATTCTCAAGGCTGTCGTTTCCAACATAGAGTTCCTCCTCAGTGGCTACCGTTTCAAAATCTACCGCTTTAAAATTACAGCAAAATGACCAATGGCTTCCGACGCTAATTTTGCCGGGTCTGCGCCGTTATATTCTCGTTGGTGAAATCCAAGCCAGGCAGCTTGAGTGCCTTTGTCTGTAGGTGCGATACCGTCTGCTGCAATTCCGAGAAAGACATGCATTTGCCATCCTTGCGGGGTCTCTTGGCAACGCACGCCGAGCGGCAAAGTACATCCGCCTTCCAATTCTCGCAACACATGTCGCTCCCACCTTACAGCGGCAGCAGTGGGATCGTGTTGAAGCGACCGCACCGCTTTTGCCAATGGAGGCGCTAGGTCTTTGCGCCCTTCGATACCCAATGCTCCTTGTCCAGGCGCACTGACAAACTGAGTATCTCCTAAAGAATGTCGAATCAGGTTAGGATCTAATTGGAGTCCTAGTCGATTAAGGCCTGCGTTAGCCAAGACCACCGCATCGAGCGCGCCTTTTTGCACGATTTGCACACGAGTGGGGACGTTACCGCGCACGGACTCAACTCGAACTTTGGCTTTGGAAAGTAAGAGGGCTTCTCGACGTAAACTGCTGGTGCCTACGCGACTGCCGGGACGGATCCCCCAAGGAGACTGGGGATCAAAATGAGATCGACGGCAGATGAGAACATCGCTGGCATCTTCACGCTGGGGAACAGCGAGGACAGTGAGCTCCGTCGGCTGCAGAGTGGGCAGGTCTTTTAGCGAATGAACTGCGAGGTCGATTTCCCGATTCAACAGAGCTTGTTCTAGCTGCTTAGTGAAAAGCCCCGGACCCGCGGCTTCAATTTCATACAGCGGCTGCGAACGATCCTGATCTCCGTGACTCGTTATCTCGACGATTTCACAGTCGATTCCCTGCTCTTGCAGGCGCTGCACCACCCAACGGGTTTGGGTTTTCGCAAGTGCACTTCGTCTGGTGCCGACTCTGAGTTTATCCTTCATTAAATCACATTAGAGGGGCTTTAGACTCCCCAGCAAGCTGCTTCAGCACGTTCCTTAAATGTTCTCTCGAAAAATGAAGTTGTTTCTTCACCAAATTCTCGGCCCAGCGTTGCACTTTCGGCAACGAGTCTGACTCGAAATCGACGGAGAGCGATTGCAAGGCTTCCTGGAGATTTTCCGAAAGCAGTGGCTCGATTGAACTAAACTCTTTCATCAGCGGCGATTCTTTTTGGTGCTGGCAATAATCGCGAAGCGACGTTTCGATAAATGCTTCGGCGTGCACTACGGATTGTTTTCGCTGTTCGCGATTTTCCGCAGCTTCTGATTCTAAGCCTTGGAGATCGACCAGGTGCACTTGCTGCTTAAGCGCAGCGTCCTCAATTAAAATGTCAGGCGGCTGCGCGAAATCAAAAACCATTCGCGGAAGTGGATCGAGCCGTTTGAAAAAAGAATCTGTAAAGAGCGGAGCCAGACTGGAGGTAGCGGTAAATAAATGGGAGTGAGAAGGAGCTATTTTTAAAAACTCATCTAATCGCCACAATTCGCATCGCTTTGCTTCTTCTAATCCGGAAATCGTATCCAGCGTGCGGTTGACCCAGAGAACAGGAACGTCAGGGCGATTCTTCTGCAAGAACTGCAAAACAATCAGGCTAATCGGACTGCGTCCGACTACTACGGCCTTGGTCAAAGGAATTTCTGCTTCGTTTTTTAAAAGATGAGAAATTCCAAGCGAGGCTACAGAAGTAGGTTTTTCGGCAATGGCCGTCTCTGCCCTGACTTTGCGCGCAGTTTCAAAGGCGAGCTGAAAAAGCCGCTCCAGCTCGCGATCGAGCGGGAAGCCTTTTTGCTGATGCCAACTTAAAGCTTCTTTTAACTGCCCTAGAATTTGCGGCTCACCGACGACTAAACTCTCAAGAGAGCTAGCCACGCGCAGCAAATGGCGAAGTGCGCCTTTGCCTTCAAAGTGAAATCCTTGGTAGTACGAATCCGGACTCAGTCCGAAGTACCTAAGAAGAGCCAACCACAAAGCGCGAGTATCGACAAAATGATCAGGAGCGGTGGTGTAAAATTCAACGCGATTGCAGGTCGATAGGTAGACGAGATCCGGAAATCCTAGCGAGAGAAGATCTCCCACTATTTTTTCTCGGTTCTCAGGCGAGCAGGCTAACTTAGCCCGGAGTTCTCCAGAACTCCTTCTGAAATCTGTGCCCCAAACATGCAGCTTCATCGGATTCTAAGCGTAACAGAAAACGCTCCCTCGATTGTCACAAGAATGTCACAGCGAACAATTTAACGACGAATGGAAATGGACCAGAAAGGTCTTTCTACTGCTTCGTAATGGAATTGTCTTTAGCGACGGATCGATACCAGCGCTTCCAAGATTTCTCGTCATCCAGAGGAAAATCTCTGCCGGAAACTTTCCTTAAAATTCCGTACGACAACTCGCGGTGGTCTGGTTGTTTGCTCGCCAACATCTGCAATAAATCCGGAATACTGGTTTTGCGAATCACGTCGCGAGCAGCCACTGAATGCTCAGCCAATTGGAAGACAACGACGAGAGCTTTGGAACGATCGCTCACGCGCGGATAACTCAAAGCTTTCAGCACAGGAGTCAGCGGCACCGTGATCTCACTGTGAAATTCGGCGATATCTCCCAATACGCGCAGCACATTGTTGCGCACTACTACGTCGTTATCAGGAACTCGCTCCACCATTGCAGCGACAATTTCCTTGCCGCCTTTGGTGTAAGGAATGACAAACGCAGCGGCCGACCGCATGTCTGCTCTCTTATCGCTTTTCAGAATCGCAAAGAGTTGCTTGGAGTTTTTCTTCGCCCCTTCGACAAAAATCTTTTCAAACGGTTTTAGCTTGGCGTGGCGGTGGCCAAATGGGCAGTGAAAAGCCACACATCGCTCCGAATCTGGAACGAGTTGCCCTGTCTCCACCAATTCAAGGGCTATCTCTTCGTACTTTCTCCACTGCGCCAAAAGGCCGTCTGGATCGGGGAGCGTTTCGGTAGGATCTTTTAAAAACGCCATGCGCGTGTTGACGTCTTTTTTCTCGACGACATCTAAAGTCAGGTGCACTGCCAAACCATTTGGCGTGAAGTATTGCGCCAAGCTCCAATCAGCAAATGCGAAATCCCATTTGGCTTTTGCTTTGTCTGCAAGCTGCGCCTGAATCTCAACGGCCTTTGGATCTCCCGCCATCCCCATATCGACCCATTGGTCCAAGTTCTTACCAAAGAGGTCTTTGAGATCTACCTCGGTGACGCGGTCTGTGCCGTACACGTCGATAGAACCGATGTAGGCCGTGGCTTGCTGAGTGGGATCCACAGGGGCTTGCTCAGGCTCGCCCTTTTTACCGCTCTTCAATTGCAAAGTGTCTTTGGCTGTCTCGCCCTTTGGACCTTTTTTAGGTTCAGGCACCATGGGGACCATCGGTGCGGGCTGGTCTTTCATATCGAGAACATCTGGATTCTGCTTCGATACTTTGGTCTTGCCGGCGAGAGGCAACGTGTCGCCTTCAGCCGCATACGACGAGTCTAGAGCGCAGTGGGTAAGAACGATGCAGAGCATCGATAACGGCAGGCGATAAATTTGCTTCATATAGAAATTGTACCAGAAGCAAATAAAAACCCCTGTGCCTCATCGAGGTCACAGGGGCAATTAATTCTTAGCTTAAATCGTGAGTGTTTAACTCAGGAATCTAGGCACTTACAGCGTTGCTCTGAACAGCAATTGCGCTACGGAATTCGAAAGGCCCGCGCCTTTATCTGTAACTGTCAAGCCTGACAGATCGGGAGCAACGATGCTCTCAGTGTACAGAGCCACACCAATGGACATGTTGCTATCGATTGCATACGAGACCGTTGGCCAAAACCATAGATTGTGGGCCCAATCTCCCTCGACTCCACCAAAATCCAACTTGCTTTGGCTGACAAACAAGATCGGAAATTCAAAGGTGAACTTACCAAAGGTAAAGTCGTTCATGATGTAGAAACGGTTTTCGTAATACTGATTCGCAGACGGTGCTCCACTGCTGCTAACAAAACCACGAGCGCCGTGGAAATGAACAATAGGAATTTCCATGAAAGTAATCGAGTAGAAATCAGTTACTTGCTTGGACAACATCACATAGTTCCGGAGCGTTCCATATCGCTTGGAATTAAAGTCTCTGTCCGTTTCTGGAATATAAAACCGAGGCTCATATGCGAGCGACCAACCGTCTCTCGACCAGAGGTTGCTAAAAGTGGCACCGAGAAAGCCCTGCATCAGCTCCGGATGCAAACCTTCATTAGGGGTGGTTGGGTCACTAATGTTGGTGTTGATTTGCTCTTGAAAGCGAAGGCGAAAACTTGGGTTAAACTGGTAACCCAGCTCTATCACGTTCTCCGTATGGAACTCGTCCGTTTCCCTTGTGAACGAAGGACGAATTTCTACCATCCCCATTACCCGCCCTGACGACGCCGGCGCCTGGACGGTTTCTTGAATGCTGTCTTGCAGCGAAGCTTCGCTCTCTTGTTCTGGGCCCGTCGGAGACGGAGCCGCAAATACGGTTTGAGCTGATAAAGCTAAAACCAATAAGTACTTAATATTTAACATGTTACCTACCCCTTTCCGTCATTTCGACGGGCAGTTCCAATTACGGTCACGATTCACCGGATTAACACAAAGCGTCAAAAACATGCAAGAGCTCTCTTCCCAACCCGGGCGTGGAGCGCTGCTATGTAAGCGACTTGACGGGGAGATTAGCTTCTCGTCTCATGCGCATATGTCAGAAAATCATCAGGTTAACCGCCTGGCCCAAGAGACTAGCCCGTACCTCCAGCAGCATGCCAAGAACCCAGTGGACTGGTTTCCCTGGGGGGAAGAGGCGATAAAGAAAGCTCGCCGGGAACAAAAGCCAGTGTTCCTCTCTATTGGCTATTCCGCCTGTCACTGGTGCCACGTTATGGAGCGGGAGTCGTTTGAAGACCCCAAGGTGGCCGAGTACCTCAACAAGAATTTTGTCAGCATCAAGGTCGACCGCGAAGAGCGCCCCGATTTGGACCATATCTATATGAGTGCAATTCAGGTGCTCACTCAGCGCGGCGGCTGGCCGATGTCTGTTTTTCTTACCTCTGATTTAGAACCCTTTTACGGCGGCACTTATTTTCCACCTGAGGACCGGCACGGAATGCCGAGTTTTACCCGCGTGCTTACGAGTGTGGTCAGCGCCTGGACTTCCAAAAAAGAAGACGTGCGCAAATCCGCGCGGCAGTTAGTCGCTGCTTTGGAGCAAATGGACAACGTGCCGCCAGGTGCACAGAAACTTGCACCCCCGTTACTCGTCGACGCAGTCGATGCGGTACTGAGAAATTTTGATTCCAATCACGGCGGCATCGGCGGAGCGCCTAAGTTTTTTCATTCGATGTCACTGCGGTTATGTTTGCGCGCAGCTGCGCGAGATCAAAATGAAACTGCATTGAAGGCCGCGGCTTTCTCGTTGAAGAAAATGGCAATGGGCGGAATCTTTGATCAGATCGGCGGCGGCTTTCATCGCTACTCTGTCGATGCGACTTGGCACGTGCCGCACTTTGAAAAAATGCTCTACGACAATGCGTTGCTCGTAGAAACATACCTCGAAGCTTATCAGCTGACGGGGGATTTTGATTTTGCCACTACGGCGCGCCGGACACTCGATTACCTACTGGGCGAAATGCAATTTAACGAGGGTGGATTTTACAGCACTCAAGATGCGGATAGCGAGGGTGTGGAAGGTAAGTTCTACGTCTGGAACCATGCCGAAATCGAAAAGGCACTAGACCCGGAAGTCGCGCAGCTTTTCTGTGAAGTCTTTGACGTGACCGATTCCGGGAATTGGGAACACGGCGTATCGGTTTTACGTCGATTTGAATCAGACAAGAATTTGGCAGAGCGCAAATCCATTCCGGTGGAAGATGTGACCGAGCCGCTCTTGGTAGCGAGTCGCAAACTACTCAAAGTGCGTTCCGAGCGCGTGGCGCCTTTTACCGATACTAAGATTCTACTGTCGTGGAACGGCATGGCGATTCACGCTTTTTGCCTGGGGTACCAAATCCTGGGCGAAGAAAAATATCTCCAGGCGGCTAAGCGCGCGGCTGACTTCATCGTGCAGAAATTGCAATCACCGGCTAATGGTCCTGCCGGCGGCCCGCTTTATTACCGAGTATTTAAAGACGGTAAGAGCCGCTTCACTGCGTACCTGGATGATTACGCACATTGGATCAACGCTCTGCTCAGTCTTTATGAATCAGAATTTGATTCGCGGTGGATTGAATTGGCCGAAGCGTGCGCACGCACCGTTATCGACGAATTCTGGAGCGAAGATCACCAGAGCTTTTTCTACACAGGCAACTCGCACGAAAAACTCTGCATTCGCCCGAAAGAAACGCATGATGGTGCAACACCTTCCGGATCCGCAATGGCCGTCACGGCGCTCTTGCGCCTGTATCGCTTCACCGGCCGAGAAGACTGGATGACGATTAGCCGCAAAGCCCTGGAACGATCCGAACCGTTGATGCGTACGGCTCCAACCAGTTGCACTCAGCTTCTCTTGGCTGCTGACTCGTACATTAACGGCAACACCGAGTTTGCGGTGATAGCTGGCGACGACAAAGACGAATACCAGCAGGTGCTAGATTTCATTCGGTTAAAATATTCGCCGTCTCGAATTGTCGCTTGCGCGGGCAAAGCAAAAGCAGGAGTGGAGCTAGCAGTGTTGCGCGATAGGAGCCCGGAGGTGGCAAAACAACCGGTTATGCCTGCCGCCGCTTTCGCTGCGAAACCCCATGGGTAGGACTCGAGCAAATCCGCGAGAAATTGGGATGAGCGAGACCGCGCACTCCATTGGAAGCTTAGATTCCTTGCGCGCAGCGGGTTCGCAGCTCGTGGAATTAGAGCAGAAGATGATTGCTGTCTTCTGCCTCGGCGAGCGAGTGCTGGCGGTGGAAGAGCGCTGCTCCCATCGGGCCGGCCCCTTATCCGAAGGCAAGGTTGTCGATGGTCGGGTGGTGTGCCCGTGGCATGGCTCGGAGTTCGAAATCTCCACGGGAGATGTAAAAAAAGGCCCCGCCAAACGGTGCCTCAAGACCCATATGGTGGAAATCCGCCAGGGCGAGGTGTTTATAAAGGTAAACCTAGAGGCACCTACTTGATTTTCTACCTTTGCCAGAAAGCAAGCTGTGGTCTATGAAGTGATTTCTCTAAATGTGGGGGTGTAGCTCAGTTGGGAGAGCACTAGCTTTGCAAGCTAGGGGTCAGGGGTTCAACTCCCCTCACCTCCACCATTTCTAACGGGTCCGTACCGGACACATAGGTCACATCTCATTCGGCGGTACACCACTCTCGGTGCGAGAGCATTGCGTGCAGATCTCGCTTGGATATTTCATTTCAAAAATAAAGACAGAAAAGCCGACCAGCGCTTTGTGTAGCAGCCGGTCGACTTTTCGGGAGAGTTGGGGGGAGACCTTCGCTTTAGAGGTCGAGGTTCTTCGGCACAATGACATGATCGATTATGTGGATCACGCCGTTGGATGCTTTCACATCGGCGGTGACTACTTTCGATGTGTCTGCGACGTAAACCGATCCGTTTTCTACTTTGATCGCCACATTGGAGCCTTCTACTGTCTTGGCTTCTTTCAACTTCACCACGTCCGACGCCATCACGCGTCCGCTTACTACGTGCGAAAGCAACACCCGCTTAAGAGCTGGTTTGTTTTTCAATAGTTTTTCCACTGTTCCAGCCGGAAGTTTTTGGAAGGCTGCGTCTGTTGGGGCAAAGACGGTGAACGGCCCGGTTCCTTTTAGAGTTGTTATCAAGTCTGCTTCGGTTAACGCAGTTGCAAGAGTCGCAAACGTGCCGGCTCCTACTGCAGTTTCAATGATGTCTTTTTCTGTCATTGGAGTTCCTTTCGTTGATTTTGCCGTCGCGGCAAAAAGTGCTGAGGAAAGAATCAAACATGCTAGCGCTATCGTTTTTTTCATTATTCATTCCTTCGGTATTACTTACTTTCGACCTGTCTTGTGACACCAATTTAAGTTTAAGTACAGCTAAACTTAAATGGAGAGGATAATTCATCGGACTGACCTCAACGTTGACTTGCGGTGCGATAATTCCGTTGATCAATAGTCGAACCCGATAGTAAGTCAGAGGGATGCCCAAAGAGAAACGACCACCGTCTAGGCTTTCCCCCGCCGTCAAACGTCTCATTCAGAGCGTAGGACAGTTTATAGAACATTGGGGGTTCATGCGATTGCAGGGGGAGATATGGGCAGTCGTATTTATTTCTCGGCAGCCCGTCACCGCAAGTGATGTAGCTAAGTTACTAGGAGTGTCAAAAGCATCGGTGAGCCTAGCTATGAAGGAACTTATCGAATATGGAGTACTCCTTCAGCCAGGCGACTCTAATCGACGAAATCTTCCGCTGGTGGCAAATGAAAACCTTTCCCAAGTGATAGTCGGAGTAATTCAATCACGGGAGAAACTATTAATCGCCCAGACTGCAGCGAGCCTAGCCCCCCTCTCATCTAAACAGAATCATGGTCTTGAGCTTGATCAGGCCAGAGTAGCGAAGATGCGTGATCTTGTGAGCAAAGCGGACGGTTTACTCGACACGTTGATCTTAATGAGTGATGTGGGCAATTCCCGTTCGGGTGCACGATAAACGGCGACGAAGTTCCATCGCATATTAGCTTTCATTAATCTTTTACCGTTGTAGTTTACCCAGGATTAAACTAATTTATAAGCACGTGGTGAATGTTCTCCGCGAAAGTTTACTTAGCTTGGAGGCCTTTATGACTTTGCCCTCACTCTCTCTCATTCAGTATTCGTTAGTCTTTAACTCCTTATCGTTCGCCATCGCTTCGATGATCGGCGCGTTCGCCTTTTTTGTGATGGCTCAGAAAATAGTAGGAGCGAAGTACCGCATGGCACTTATCGTGTCCTCCATAGTGGTCCTAATCGCTGGCTACCATTACTTCCGAATTCTCGGAAGTTGGGAAGCCGCTTACGCTTTGCAAGGGGCAGAATATGTCCCGTCGGGAAAACCGTTTAACGATGCCTATCGCTATATCGATTGGCTATTAACCGTGCCCCTACTACTCGTCGAGCTGGTTCTGGTAATGCAACTTGGAAAAGGCAAAACAGCTCCACTCACGATCAAGCTAGTCATCGCGGCCACTGCGATGATTTTACTGGGCTACCCCGGTGAAATCGCGGGCGACAGCGGAACGCGCACGTTTTGGGGCGTTCTGAGCACGATTCCTTTCATTTATATTCTGTACGTCCTTTGGGAAGAGTTGGGCAGTGAGATCAATTCGAACAGCCCCCAAGTTGCAGCACTGCTTCGCGGCACACGGTGGATTCTGTTAGCTACGTGGGGCTTTTATCCCACTGTATACGCGCTAGGATCCTTCGGTCTATCTCAAGGCGCATCGCAAGTAGGAATCCAATTAGGTTATAGCTTAGCCGACGTACTCGCCAAGGCTGGCTATGGATTAATGATTTTCGCAATTGCTTATACGAAATCGAAAGAAGACGGAAGTTTGCCAACCGTCTGAAGATGACAGCAACCTAAAAATCACTGTCGTACGAGCGTGTATGCACAGCTTAGAATTATGGCCGGTCGGTAGAGAGCTAATGCCGCTCGCAAAACCGACCGGCTCAATTTGCAATGATGGTGTCGGCGGGCTCTTTAAATCTATTCGTTGGATGAGCGCCTCGCTCTTTTTCACTGCGCTGATTGTATTGAGCCCGGTTGCAGATAATGCGTTTGATGGATTCTTAGTGCCGGCCCTTGGACTAACTGCCCTCGCCCTATTTGGTCTCCCCCATGGAGGAGCAGACGCTTGGGTTATGTGGATCATCGCGAGGCGCTCTCCGACACGCTTCCTGGCATGGATTGGCATTTACATTGGAATCACCAGCATCGCGGCACTTCTTTTCTTTTTAATACCTGCCGTTGCTTGGTCTTTATTTCTAGCAGTGAGCGTTTTCCATTTCGGTTGGGAAGGCTCGAACCAGAGAGAATCGAGGCTGCTGGATTTTGAACGCACCGCTTTCAACTTCACTCGTGGCTTAACAGTGGTTTTTGCCGGCAGTTTCTCCCAGCCAGAATTTGCCCAGACGATTCTCGAGCTCTCCTCTAGTTCGCATTTCGCCTCTTGGTTCGTAGCTGCCGCTGAACTATTTTCAACCCGGATTATCTTTCCTGTTTCTGTATTCCTCGTCGTTTTTGCCTGCACTAGGCCTAGTTGGGCGCGGCTAACAGCAATAACTGACTTGGCATTGCTGCTCTTGGCTTTTCTGTCCCTTCCGCCCTTTGCAGCTTTTGTTTGGTACTTCTGTTGTGTCCACAGTGTTTACCACTGGCGGGAGCTTTTCGTTTTTGTGCCGGTCGCCGCAGCTGGTAGTTGGGGAAATATTTCTAGGTTTGCGACGGGCCTATTGTTCGCGCTGCCGCCTATTTCTGGATGGTATTGGCTGGGCAGTGAAAACTCTATGGGGGCGATTTTTTTCTCCTATGAAGGCGTGGCTACCGCGCTTGTTGGCCTCGGTATCCTTACCTTTCCCCATATGCTGCTGATACACAACCTCTCGCGGCGCGAGGTTCGCGGACCTTACACCGCCTCGGAAGGCGCCTCTTTACGGTTATGATTCCCACTCCAAAATGCTCGCTCAGTTGCTTTGTTCGGCTTCGGTGGCACTTAAATGCTCAATACTTCTGGTCATAGTCGGAGATTGGAAGACTCTAGTTTGCTTTTACAAGCCTGCTAAGATTAGCGATTTGCAGTTGGCCTTCTTCGATAGTCAGAAGCACCTGATGTTGCGAATTCTCTAGTACTAAATCGTAGGTAACCTGATCCGGCTTTGAAGAATCGCGGTGAAGGCGCACCGTCGAGACGTATTTGCCATCAGAAGATGAAATACTTGGATCCCAGTGCACAAAGGCAAAATAGGCTGGAACGGCCACATGGTCGGGCCTTGTCCGAATCGCCTGATCGTTTGAGAAACCTGCTAAGACATGAAAAGCGGCGTCTAACAGCGTCGGATGAATCGCTGATTCACCTCTAAAAATCGGGTGTGATTCAAGTGTACCTCTTGCCACATTTCCAGCGACTTCCACCGGACTAATCAACCGACGGAAAGTTTCCCCGTACTGCAGTTTGCCGGTACTCAATAAATCGTAAATCGTTTCGCGAGTATGTAGTAGCTGCGGAAGGCCCGGATCTAGGGACAAATTCAGAGCGGGCATCTGACCCGTTTTGCTCTGCCGAATATTCCCTTTGGCGTGGATTGTTTCTTCGTTACGACAAAGGATTCGCTTTTTCTCTATTTCGATTTGGACGCTCGTTTGAGTTGTGTAGGGAAGCGCTTCGGCGACTGAAAAAGATTCTAAGTAAACCAAGGAGTTGCTCGAATCCTGACTTGCCTGCACTTTTTTTAGCGCTTCGATCAAAAAATACGCAGCAGGCACGGTGGGCCTGGATCCTACGACATGTTCGGCGATGTACTGAGGGCAATCCTGAGCGCTTGCTCTCACCGAGAGAAGCAAAAAAAGCAGAATGAATTTCTTCATGGGGACGTGAATTAGCATGCCCAACTATAGCGGTCAAAAGAGAGGTCGTCGCGCCTAACCCTCTGCATAGAACGAAGTTTGATTGTTCACGATTTTGCAAATTCGTGACGAACTCCAACTAACCGGCTAACTTGGGGGGCCTAATGAAATCAACCTCACCCGAAGCTATTGTTAAGCAGTTTTATGATGCGTTTTCCCGTCGAGATGGCGAGACGATGAGCCGGTGCTACGCGCCGGATGTTCAATTCTCTGATCCAGTGTTTCCCAAGCTAGTTGGGCC
>Ga0163144_10000503_pt1 | contig 90615 bp, 49 predicted proteins | sample OliLak19BULKMAT1_FD_123175 | JGI IMG/M metagenome (GOLD analysis project Ga0163144, IMG submission 123175) | Freshwater microbial mat bacterial communities from Lake Vanda, McMurdo Dry Valleys, Antarctica - Oligotrophic Lake LV.19.BULKMAT1 | ecosystem: Environmental > Aquatic > Freshwater >...
AAGCTCCTCGCGGCGTTCAACGGCCTTCTCAAGCCGGCGGACCGCGAGAAGGTGGTGCTCCACTCCCTGCGGTTCAAGGCGGGGAAGGCGACGGACGCCGACTTCCATCTTTTCCTCACCGACCTGGCGGACCGAAACGGCGTCGACGCGGCCGGGTTCCCAAACCTCGCGCTCTACACGAAATATCTCCTACGATTCCGGGCGATCGACCTGATCGGAATCTTCGACGAGATCGACGCGTACGAAGACCGGATCAAGCGGGCGTGGTTCACCGGCGAAGACGAGCGCACGCTCGACTCGCTCGAGCGTTCCGCCCGTACCGTCCTCGAGCTCCTCCGCGGGACCGCGTCCTCGGACGACTGGAGCGTACTTTGCGCCGATCCGGCCTCTTTCGACGTCGAGACCTTCGCGGCGTTGCTCTCGGGACTCGCGGCGCGTCACGGTGGCGGCTACGACGACGCGCGCGTCCGCCGTCTTTTCCGCGCGCTTCCGAAAGCCCGGCGCTTTTACGAGGCGGCCGAAAAGCGCAACGAGGCGCTCGTGCGGAACACCGTCGTGCGCATGGAAAAAGACGGCCGGAACGTAGCCGCGCTCGTCACCGGCGGTTTCCACACCGCCGGCATCCGCGGTCTTCTCGAGCGCCGCGACCTTTCGTACCTCATTGTGATTCCCCGTATCGTGGACCCCTCGAAGAAACGCCCGTACGTTGCGGTCCTCACGCGCCGCGCGGCCGAGATCGGCGGCGCGCTCGACCAGCCTTCTTCGCGTTACCAAATCGCGCGTGGCCCCGCGTTCGACCGAGGCCGCGCCAACGGCTGGGCGGCGTCCGACCTTCGCGTGGCGCTCCGAGGCCTCCACGAAGCGATGCGCCGCCGCTCCGACCGCGCGCCGCGCCTTCGCCAGTGGATGGAAGATTACGCGAAATTGTTCGTTTCGCGCGGCAACCGAAACCGCCTGCTCGAGCCTGCGAACGTGTCCGCCGAGTTGTCTCGGATAGCGGGAGAGGATCTTTCCGTGCCCGCCGAAACCGAAATGCCGTACGCCCCGGCCGCGGCGCGCATGGCCGCGGCGGAAAACCCGGACAAGGTTCCCAGCCTGATCCTTTCTTTCAACTTGAGCGATTTAGGGACGGAGATCCGCGAGGGGAAAGCGGTGCAGGTGGGCGGCGGCCTCGAGAAGATGCGCCGTATGCTTCCTCGGATCGCCGAGACCGGCGCAGGGAAGATCTATCTGTACGGCGGCATGTACGCCAAGAGCGCCGTTTCGAAGAAGGTCCACCAGGTCGATCAGCTTCCCGAAGATCCGGACGTCACGACACAGGTGGTCGACGGAACGACCCGCTATTACATCCACGAAAAACGGACGGTCGTGTCCGTGCGCAACTACGTCACGAAGCGTGCCGAGGTCGAAGGCGTGGACATGCGCGACCGGTTCGGCAATCCGTTCTCGATCTACGGCATGGAGAGGCTCAATCCGGACCTCGCCGCGGATCCCGAAGCGGAGCTCCGCGCGCTGATCGACGAGGCACACGCTCTCGGAATCAAAGTCGTCACCGATTTCATCCCGTGGCTTTCTCCGGACGCGATCGACCAGACGAACTACAAGTGGACTTATTACCGTGAAGTCGCCGGCGCCGACAACGAGGCTTTCCGCGCTTTTCGCGGGGACGCGCCCGCGGTCCGCGCCGCACGCCGCGAATTCCTCCAGGCTCTCCTCAACCGGCCCGAGAACGACGGCCAATGCGCCGTAGTCTTGAAGGAGAACGGAGCCGAGCGCGTCATTCTCGTGCGCCATCTCGGCGGGCTCGGAGGCGCGAACGTCGATCAGGTCGAGCTCGACGTCGAAAACCCGGACGTCCAGGCGTATTACCTCCGCGTGCTGCGGGCCAAAATCGACCGCGGCGAGGACGAAGTGCGTATGGACCTCGCGCAGGTGCTTCTACGCCGGAAGACCCGCGATTCGGAGCCTCTCCTCAAGATCATCGGTGGCGCGAAAGATTACGCGCGCCGGCGCGACCGCTCGATCCGCTTCAACATGGAAGCTTACACGAAATGGGACCGCGACTATCTCTATGACCTCGGCGCGGACCACGTCTATTCCGATACACTCTTCAACGCGTTTTTCGGAATCAGCCGTTTTGGAAATCCCGCCAGCAATTTGAATTCCGTGGTGCTCGGCGCGCTGAATGATTCGCCGGCACCTCTTCTTTACCCGTCCAATTTCGACCAGCTGGCGCTCGCGGCAGTCGGTGGCTCCGCGCGCGCGGCGCTGCTCCTTTCAATGACGATCGCGCGCTTGCGCGGCGTGCCCGTGATGATCGACGGCCGCGACTGGATGCTCCACTGGGGGAACCTCGACGCCCTTTCGGGTGGAGGGAACGACCCCGCGCACGTGCACGCGCATCTTTTCGTGAAGGACAAGGCGGAGCTCGACGCGCGCCGCGATTTCGAGGCCACCCGCCGGTCGTTCGAGTCGGCTCCCGGCCGAGCGATCATGGAAGACCTGAAGAAGCTCGTCCGTGGCGGCGAGACTTGGGTGGGAATCTACGACAACCAGGACACCCGTAGATTTTTCAATCTTGCGTGGCGCGCCCCGAGCGGGGAATGGAACATGATCGTCCTCAATTTCCGTCCTTCGGCGGCCGCGGAAGAAGTCTGGGTGCAGGCGCCGTCGCCTCTTTCTGATTCCGGCGATTTCACGGCCGCGGATCCGGTCGCCGGCGCCTCCGCCGAGCGTGTAGACGTCGATTACGGCGACCGCCTGGTTCCTGCGGTGCGTGTTTCGTTCGCGCCCGGAGAGGAATACAAAATTCTCACGTTCACTGTCGCCCCCGACGCCGCCGTGCCGACGGCGATCGTCGAAACGCGCGCGGGGGCCCGCATGGCCGCCGCCCTCGCGGAATATGCGAAATCCGAGGAAAATCCCTTAGCACCCCTTTTCCGCACGCGTCGTCCTAGCATTTTTGCGCCGGCGGGGCTCGCCGCGCGGACCGGAGCGGTCCTCGATTCCGCTTACACGTCCGAGGAAAGGGCGTTCGAGGAAATGGAGCGCGTTCTGGGTGCGCGCATGGCGCTGCAAATCGCTCCCAAGGATCCGGGGAGCGAGCTTGAACTGCGCCAAGCCACGCTCCGGCTCGTCGAAGACGCGCACGACCGGTGGGCACGCGGAGAATACGCCGCGATCGTCATGTCGGGCGGTGGCGCGGCGCTGACGCGCGCGCTTTTCCGTGCCGCCTGGCGGGAGCGGTACCAGACCGAAACCATGCCCGACGTCTTCGTATTGGGGCACCAGACGAACGACCTCCTCTTCCAGCACGCGCTGCCCGGCTACCAAACGTACGCCGAACTCACGGCTTTCCTGCAAGACGAGGTTCCCGAGGGGTATTTCCGGGAAATCGAAAGGCGGGTCCGCGCCGAACTCGAGGTCACGGGAGTGCCCGGCACGCTCGACGTGTTGAAGGAGCGCGGCGTCCTCTACGTGGACGACATCTACGGCGAACGCAAGCACGCCTCTCTGGAAACGATCTTCGAACGCCTCGGCGTGAGGAATCCGCGCTTCTCATTCTTCTTCGGCCATCCCGCCGACCGTCCCGGTGAGGCGTTGATCGCCTCGGTCGACGAGGCGGCGATGCGTCTCATGGCGTCGAAGGCCTGGGCGATCTCGTTTGCGCAGCGCGTCGACGACACCCATACCCAGGAGGCGCTCGCGCGCCAGGCGCGCGCGATGTTCGACGAAGCCATCCGCGAAAGCGCGCCGTCCACGGAAGAAGAGAGCCTTTCCGCCGGGTTTCTTTCCCGTATGCTGGATGACGAGCTCGCCGGGAAACTCGTAGAGGCCGTGTGGCGCCAAATGTGGCGCGAACCCGCGTCGCGCGCCCGGCTCTCGGCGGAATTCGGCCGCCGCGAGTCCCCGATACGCCTCGCCCGCATTTTTCTTCCGCTCCTCCGCGCCCGGGCGGCCGCGCGCCGCTTCTCGCTCGGCGAGTATCTCGATGCCGTGGCCGCGTCGCCATCCGAAACGGACGCCTTCCGGAAGGAGCTCGAGCGTGCGATCGCGGCGGCTCCCGGAGAAACCCGCTTTTTCAGATCCGACAAATCGTGGCAGCTCGATGCGTTCCTACCGGATCTTCTCGCCCGGAAGTGGGAGAGGGGCGATCGCCGGATCCGCGCCCGGTCTCTCGGCGGATCGTTCGGCCCCGAGGGGTACAGTCTCGCCATGGAGATCCACGAAGAACTTCGAGCGTTTTATTCGAAGCTCGTGGTCGAAGGGCTCCGCGAGAAATTCGAAGACTGGGTTACGCGATGGGACGTCCGTGTAGAGAGTTACGACGTGGCCCTCGCCGGCCTGATTCACGCCGAAGTGGGCGTCTACCCGGAGAAGACCGTCACCGCGGAGGTCGCCGTCGGCGACCGCGGCAAGCGGGCCTACCGCGAGAAATTCTTTGAACGGCACCCCGACGGCTTCGTCGCTTCGCCGCTTCTTCGCCGCTGGATGGATCCCGTTTACACGGATCTTGAAACGGCGGAAGGCCGTACGCTCGCGCACGGGGAACCTTACGACGTGACGATCGCGCTTGGGCTTCTCTCGCACGTGTCGCGTCCAGCGGCCCGCGCTTTGGCGGACCTCATCGCGGGAAGCGACGCGGCCGCCCGCGATCCCCGCTGGGCTGTTTACTCGGTGGACACGGGCATTCTCGGAGTGACGTTGGCCGTACGTGTCGAGCCCGACGGACGGCTTTCGCTCACGTCGGCGCAAGAGGCGCAGCGCCGCAAGCTCATCTCCTACGTCACGAGCGGCACTTGGAACCAGTCTCCGTTCCTGAGCGACTTCGTGCTGGGGCTCGCGGTCACAGGCGGGGAGGACGCGCGGATTCTTTTCGAATCTCTGAGGAACGCGACCACCCCCGAAGTGAAGGCTATGGCGGCCTGGGCCGAATCCCGTGCCGGCCGTCTCGTCCCGGCCGCCGCACTCGGGAAGCAGGTCCTCGGAGCCCGGATGAGCGACGGCGATTTCGTCCTACAGCCCGAAGCCCTCGTCAGTTACCTTTACGCGCACCCGGCCATCCGCGCGGCTTTCCCTACGGGGCAGCCCGTGGGCGACGCGCTTTGGGAGGCCCTCGCCGCCGCGGGCGGAACCGGAATCGGCCTTCCCGAGTTTCGCCGGTTCCTGGCCTCGGCTGACCCGATGGCGGCCGCGGCGACGCGCATTTGGCGTGATCACCGAGAGCTCGTCACGGCTTATTTTGCCCGCGAAGACGCAGGGGGTTTCTTCGCGTCTTCGGCCGAGGAAGTTCTGAGACCCCGTATCAGCGCTTCCCTTTGGCAGATCGTCCTCGGCTATTCCCGCTTCCGAACGCACGCCTCGAAAGAACCCACGGTCGGAGAAGTCGTCGAAGCGCTCGACGCGCTAGCGAACACGGAAAGGCGCTCCTACCCCGAGGCGCGGCTGTGGTCGAGTCTCACGCAGGCCGACTACGCGTTCGACGCGATCCTCGCCGAGGCGGAGAAAAAATTCCGCGAGGCGCTCGAGATAGAGCTTCCCGAAGTGTCTCCCCGGGCATTCACCGACCTTTATCGTGCGTTCGCGGCCGTGCGCGCTTATCCCGAGCTCGACGATCTTCTTTCTTCGATGCCCTCCGGTGCCCGGACGGCGGTGTTCAAAGGGCTCACGTTCGTCGCCCGTCAGCCGTTCGCTTCCACCGTCCGAAAAGGCATCATTATCCGCGACGTGAAAGAATTCAACGCGTCTTCCGTCGCCCGCGGCACACCCGGGGAGGGACAGTCGGTCGTCGATTTCGCGTCTTCCGGCGCGCTCGATAAGTTGGGGGCCGCCCAGGCCGCGATGGACCCGGAACGCGCCGCTCTGGCGATCGACCAGGTCATCGGATGGGTGAGAGCCGGAGCGTCCGATCCCGCCCCTATTTTCTCTTTCGTCGAAATCCCGGCCGACAACGCCGAGGTCTCGGCGCTTTTGGTCCGGCTCAAGGCCGACGCCGGCGAAGACAAGCTCCGAATTCAGCTGGCGTCCGTCGCCGTTTTCAGCCCTTCGGCCTCGGCGGGCGAGAGCGAAGAGCGGCTCGTCCTGGATTTCGCCGTGGAAAAAGGAACGACGGAAGCCCAGTTCCGAAAATTCCTCGGCAACGCGCGTTCGGTCGCGCTCCAGCAGGCTTCGGGTCTTCTCCGGGAGGCGAACGTCACGGTGCGGACCGAATTCGAAAGCCTGGCCCGGCGCGGCGGCGGCAAAGTGGCGTGGTGCGAGCTCCTGCGGCATTGGGCCACGCTCGTGAAGGGGACCGACACGGAGTTCTCCGTTCCCGACGGCAAGGCGGTCAACATCGACGAGTTTTGGAAGGATTTCCTGGACGCGAACACCGCGCTCGTCGAACGCGCGAACGCGATGATCGACGCCGCGCCCGGCGGCAAGCTGCCGATGGCCGATCTCATCAAGATGTCCGCGCTCATCAACGAATTCCGTTTTCCGGCAGGCTGGGACGCGAAGCTCGCCGAACGTCTCGCCGGCTTCGGGGGCGCGGTGATCGTGCGCTCAAGCCAGTACAGCGAAGATTCTTACGAGCGCAACCTCGCGGGAGCGTTTATTTCGGTGAAAGCGGATTCCGCGGCCGCCGCCGGTGTGGCTCTTCGCAAGGTCATGCACGACGCGCTCACGAAGATTCTCGTCAATCAGAATTCGGGGCTCACTCCCAAGCTCGAAGGGCTCGCGAACAGGCTCGACGCGACGGAAGGTCTGGGTTTGGAGGTCGAGCGGTTCGAGAGGCCGGCTTTCTCCGGCACGATCGTCACGCAGACGCATTCAAACGGCGGCTACATCGGAATCGAAGTCGTCACCGGCGAAGCGTCGGAAGCCGTGAAAGCCGGCGCCAACGCCGCGAAATACCTCATCAATCGCGGCCGCCTGGACGTTTCCCCCGAAGGGCGGCGTGTCCACTATTACGCCGCGGCCGGCGCCCCCGCAGGGGTGGACGGTCCGATCAACGCCGATCTTTTGGAGCGTCTCGAGCGCGTTTCTAATTTTTTCCAGAACGCCATGGGCGTCGCCGTCGACGTCGAGTGGGGATGGGTGCCGGGCAAGGGGCTCATGATTTACCAGGTGCGTCCTTACCTGGGTTCCCTTCAGGCGCAGGTCGTCATGGACGAATCCCTCCGAAACGCCGCCCGCGAAGTGACGAAGACTCCATACGCGCTGGGTGCGACGCCGCCGCGCGGCGTGTCCTTGCCGATGGTCACGCTCGGCCGCGGCCGCAACGCGTACGAAATGGCCGAACGCCTCCTTGCGCTCGAGAAGACCCTGCCCGGCGACGCCTACGCCGTGGTCTGCTTCGACGCGGCCTCGGTGATCGAAAGCTATCTGGGTCTCGGCGGCACGAAGTTCCAAGCCTTCTTCGACAAAGACCAGCAGGCCGCGCAGGCGCACAACGTGAACGCGATCGCGCATCTGCAGGACCGCGTCCTCTACGCGAACGGCCGCATGCTCACCGAACTCTTCCGGAACGCGCCGTTCGATTGGAACGAAGCGCACCGGGCGTATGTTTCCGAAGCGCCGATGACGTTCTTCTCGAACGGCGTCGTGATGACGGCGTTCGTCCCGAAGAGCCGCCCGGTCACTGACGCACCCGACGACATCGAGGAAGTCACGACCCGCGTCCCGGCCGCTGCCGAGCCTCAAACGGAGACGCCCCGTCAGGCCGCGGACCGGCGCACTCCGCCCGCCGCGCCTTCCGGGAAGCTGAGCGTGCTCATCGCGGACGACAACGCAGATTCGGCGGATACGCTCGCGCTTCTTCTTCAAAGCCAGTTCGGAAGTCGCGCCGAGTTTCGCGTCGCGAATTCCTGTACACAGGTCGTCACCCTGCTCGCCGAACGGCCGGCCGACGTGGTGATCCGCGACATCGCGATGCCCGGCGACGAAGCCGCGCTCAACGAGGCGCTCAAAAATCTGAAGACCGAATACGGCACCGTCGTCATCGTGATGAGCGGTTTCGCGCAGACCGAGTTCGACGACCCCGGGATGGTTCAGGACAAGCGCTGGATCAAGCCGTTCGATTTCGAGGAGGTGTCGGGGGACGTGGAAGGCATTTTCGACGAAAAACGGCCGGTACAAGCCGAAACTCCGGCCGCGAAAGCTCCCGAAATCGTGACTCGCCGCGCGGAGCCCGAAGCGCCCGCCCCATCGGCCGCCGCGCAGTCCCGCAAGCTCCGCGTCCTCGTTGTCGACGACAACGAGGACGCCGCTTCCAGCCTTACCATGCTTTTGCAGATTTCGCTCGGGCAGCGCTGCGAGGTGGAAGAGCAGTTCAGCTACGCCGGAGCGGTCGCGAGTCTCACCGCGAAGCCCGCGGACGTCGTCATCCGCGACATCGCGCTTCCGGGTGACGGGACGCCGTTCAACGAACTTTTGAAAGCGCAAAAAGCCTCGAACGGCACCACGGTCATGCTGATGAGCGGCTACGCCCAGGTAGAAATGGACGCCCCTGATCTCGTCAAGGACACGCGACTGGTCAAGCCGGTGGACATCGACGAGCTCCTGGGCGTGATGACGCCCATTCTCGACGCGAAGCTGCCTCTCGAAACTCCTGCCACAGAAAAGAAGGAAGCGACAGCCACGACTCCTTCTGAAGGTTCGGCCGCCCGCAAGCTCCGGGTCGTCATCATCGACGACTTCGCCGACGCCGCCGATACGCTCGCCGGCATGCTCGCGCTCCGGTTCGGCGAACGCGCCCAGTTCGAGACGCACCGGGTGCTTACGGAAGCGATCACGTCTCTTCGTAGCGCACCGGCGGACGTGGTGATCCGCGACATCGCGGTCCCGGGTACCGGCTACGACGAGCTGAACGTCCTCCTTCGCGATCAAAAAGAAAGTCACGGCACGAAGATCGTCCTGAACAGCCGCTATTCGCGCACCGAGTTCGACGACCCCGCCATGGTGCGCGACCTCCGGTGGGAATTTCCGAAGCCCGACACCGTCGAGCGCGATTTAAGCGCGCTCTTGGACGCGCGCGAAGCGGAGACCGGAAACACGCGGCCGGCGCTTCCGGGAAGCACGATCGTGGTGCTCGCCTCGATCGACGAATCGACGCGACTGGCCGCGTTCCTCCAGACGGAGCTTCCGGCGGCCGGGGCGGTTTCCGTGCCCGCCGCCCGCGTGGACGAAGCCGCGTCGTCCGGGAAGGTTCGCTCCGCGGTTCTCGACGCTCGCCTTAAGAATTTCGACGCTGTCCGGGCCGCTCTTCGCAAAGCGAATCCCGACGTACGCCTCGTGATTTTGACCGAACGCGCGACCGTCGAGACGCCCGGCGCCAACGAGAGGCTCGTGATCCCCATTTTCCACTACCGCGAAGTCGCCGCCGCGCTCGGGGTTTCCGGAGCGCGCATGGCCGACGAACCTGCGTTCGGTCCGCGCGTCGCCGGGAAAGCTGGCGACGAGCTCCAGCAGATTTACGCCCCGCGCGGCGCGCGTGTGGCGCGCACGACGCGTCTCGACCGCACCTCGAACCTGCGCGCCGCTCTCCGAGCGCGGGGCATCGAGGGCCTTCGCCGGGAAGTCCGATTCGCCGCCAAATCCCAGCTCGACTACTTCGTCTTTTGGCGTACGCTCCACCGCCTTTTCCGCGAAGACGCCGGGCTTTGGTCTCTGTACGTCCAAAAAAGGGACGAAATGATGTCGACCGGAAAGGCGGCGGCGCGCGCGGAGCTGAGCCGCTTTTTCGCCGATTTCTCCTTCGACGCGAACGATCTGCCGATCGTGGCGAATCTCACGGGCGCGAATGCCGCCTCCCCGAACGTTTATTTCGATTACACGCCGAACCGCCGGGCCGAACGAAAGATGATCCTTTCCAACCCGCGCGACCTCTCGTTCGAATCGATGGAACGCGCCGTCGGCGATCTTCTCGAGGACCGGACGGACAACGGTTTTCTCCTCTCGAACCTCCGGCAGGTTACTGGCCGCACTGTCTCGGTGGGGGACTTGGCGGGACCGTCCGACGCGATCCTGATCCAGGAAGGAAACTTCCAGGCGGTCTACCTAGTTGTCGTCCCGCTGCGCCGCGGTCGCGGCCGTCCCGAGCTCGTACCGTTCGTGCTTATGGCCGCCAAGGCGATCGGGCAGAAATCCGACACCGTCCAGCGCGAGTTCGACAATCTCGCGCCGCACCGGGGCAAAAAAGGAATCGTCCAGGTGCTGACGTCCGTCCAGATTCCCGTGAACGGCCTCACCAACGCCGGCCAGGAAGCGCGGGGCCGCATCGCCGCTTATTCGAGCCGCTTCCTGAACAACCACGGCGAAGTGTTCTATTTGCCCCATCAGACAGGCGATCTCTATCCGCGGCACGCCGACGACTTCATGTACGAACAGGACGACCTTCCGCCGACCGAACGCCGGCAGGGGATCGTCTACCTCAACTCTTCGCATCCGGAACGCATCGGTATCTTTCCGCCCGCCCGCGAGCGCGAGTTGATCGGGGCGATGCTGGAGCCGTTCGTCTTTTTTTCAGACGTGGAGCACGGCCGGATGATCGACGGCTTCAACGTGAACGCCGGCGACCTGAATTTTTTCGAAGCTTTCCTGCCTTCGCGCGACGGCGCGTCCGTCCGCCGCGGCGTCGGCCGCGCGGACGACAAGGCGCGATTCACGCTGATTGCCCTTCGCGGCATGCGCCGCACCGATCCCGCTTCCTTCGTGTCGTATTTGTTCACCTTCCTTTATCTTTCTCCGCGGCTCGAAGAGTTGGTCACCGTGGACGGGGAGAACGGCCAGATCCTTTACGAGCTGTACGGTGAGCGCCTGCCCGAATTCGTGATCCTGGGAGTGCTGGACGGCCTGCGCCGAGGGCTCGAGCGCAAGCACGGCGTCCGGCTTGGTCGCGCCTACGCGCGCGAGTGGCTCGAGGCTTATCTCGCCGCCGCCACCGCGCGTCCGGAAATTGAAACGATGGCAAGTTACGTCCAAGAAAGCCGCATCGAGCCGCTCGTGCCCCGCGACACGATCCGCCGCTATATCGAGACGGAGCTCGGAGGCCCGTCGGGCGCACGTCTGTCCGCCGACGAGGCGCGCGACGAGATCGACGCGCGGCGCGCCCGTTTGGAAGGGCTGCTCCAGGCTCTTCCGTTCACGGTGCCTCTGGATTCAAACGTGCCTCCGGCCGAAATCGCCGATCTCGCGGAAGGCGCCGCCTATGAGCTTCGTCGCGACGAAGATGGCCGCGTGCGGAGCGTCGCGTTCGCGCGCGCCCGCTTGGAAGGAATCTCTGAAAGCGATCTCGATACGCTCTGGCTCGAAGCGTACGAAGCCGGCTGGTACGAGGAGCACCTCGTCGCGTACGTCCGCGACGCCTATGCGCGGCTTGAGCGGGAAGGCGCCCCGACCCAGTCCTACGCGCACTATTCTGGCGCGGCCGTTCCCGCTGCCCTCGAAGTGCTCGACGCCGTCGGCTTGGGCGATCTCAAAGGCAAGCGTGTGCTCGATGCGGCGGCGGGCCTGGGAGGTTTTGGTTACGCCGCCGCAAGCCGCGGCGCCGACGTCGTCGCCTTCGACGCGCTCGATCGTTCCGCTCGAGCGGGGGAGTTTGCCCGCCGTCTGTCCGGGCAGGAAAACTTGTCGATCCCGTATGTCGTCGGCCGCCTAAGCCGGCTTTCCGAGGTGCCCGGCACGTTCGACGTGATCGTGATCCAAGATACGATGTACCTTTTCCCGTACGCGCTTCGCGTGAAAATCTTGAAAGACATGATCTCGAAGACCGCGCCGGGAGGCGCCATCATCCTGTTAGACGACGAGACGAAAATCCGCCGCCTGGGATGGATCGATCCCGCCGACACGACCCGCGAGGAGATGCTCCGCCGCCTCACCGGTCTTCCCGAGCTCGAGACGACGATGCAGCGGCTCGAAGGCCCCGCGATGAAATTCGCCCTCGTCATCCGCGATCGTCCCTGGTCGGCCGGAACGGGCGCGCGCATGGCGGACCCCGACAGGGCTCTTTCGCGTTTGGCAGGCGCCGGTGCAGCGCTCCGCCGTGCGCGGCTTTTCGCCGACCGGACCCCGGTCTTTTATCCTTCCGAGATACGCACCCAGATGGACGCGCTCCTGACACGGACGGCCGCGGCCCTCGTCCGCGCGGAAACCGCCGCCACGGCTTGGAAAGCGGAGCCCGAGAACGTGGCGCTCGCGTCCGAACTGCGTTTTGCGGCTTTGGGCGTCGAGACGCGGGCCGCCGCTCTCGTGGCGCTCGCCGAAGCGCTCCTCGTCGTGGCACGCGAGTTTCAGGAGTCGGGCCGGGAACCCGAGGTCGCAGGCTTCTCGGATTTCGACGTATTGATTCTCGCGACGACCTTCCACGAGCTGCTCCGCGCCGCCGAAGAGGCCAGCCCCGCAATTCCGCTGGGTGCGCGCATGGCGGGTACGAACGAGGAACCCGTCGTGTTCGACGAAACCGGCGCGTGGCTCGCCCGCAGCGAGAATCCGAAGATCCGTGAACTCAACGGCGTTTACCGCACGGTCTTCGAAGCCCGAGCCGCCGCGAGTCTCGAGGTGAAGGGCCGCGCGGGTAAGGGCCTCATCGCCAATACGCCGGGCGGGGTGTACGCGCCGACCCACGCGTACGGAATAGAGAGAATTCTGGAAGACCTGCAGCTTCCCGCCGATCGCCGGGCGGTTCTGCTGGATTTAGGCACGGGCATCGGCCTCTCGGCGCTCATGTTCGCGATCCTGCGTCCCGACGTCGCCGAGATCGTCTCAATCGAGATGGACCCCGTTCTCTACGACACGGCCGTCGCGGCTGTGGCGCTCGCGGAAGCGCGCGGGCTCGTCCGGCCCGGCCAGATCCGGCTCCTCTTCGGGGATTTCTTCTCGGAGGAAATGGCGCCCCAGATCGCACGCGCGGACCGCGTCTATTACTACACCGCCGGTTCGCGCGGAGAGCGCCGTCTCGGCCGGCTCCTTTCGGATACGCTCGAGGCGCCCGACGCGCGCATCGTCGCTTACGGCTATGAAGAGAACCCGCTCAGCGACATACGGTTCGGAAAGGTCGGCTACAATCTCGTACCCGCCCATCCCTCGAACGCGGTGTACGCCCGCTCGGGTGCGCCTGCGCCCGCGCGGCCGGATACCGGCGCGCGTCTGGCGTCCGTCGTCCGGACGCCCGTCGTCGTCGGCGTGCCGAACGAAACCGTCGCGCGGCAGGTGAGGGAAGCTCTCGGCTCCCGCGAGGACGTCGCGGTTTTCAACATCCCGCCCGCCGCTCGCCTCGTCGGTCCCGAGGCCGCGCTCGCCGCTCTCGAATCCGAGGCGTCGCGCCGGAACGCCGCGCAGGCGCTCTACGTGGACGAGGACGACTTGAACCGGGAAGCGAAATTCGAATTCCTTCGCCAGATCGACGCAATCGACGCCGCGACGCGCCCCGTGATGGCCGCCGCGTTCGCCGATCTCTTGGCGGGACGCAAACGTCTCGCCGATTTCCGAGTGGAGGAACGCGACGCGCTCGCGGCGGAGATCGCCCGCATTCTCCCGCGCATCGCGCCGAAGGGTCTTTTCGACGACGTCTCACGCGCTCCCGACGCGGAAACCGCGCTCGAGCTTCTTAAGCTACGTCTTTTCCACCCGAGTTTCGGTTACCGCTTCCGCGACCCCGCGGCGTTCGATCCGTCCCGCCCGAAGGCCGTCGCCTGGTCGCTCGCCGCCGTCCTCAAGGACCCTCTTTTCCTGCGTACGCTCGACGACCGCGACGCGAAACTGAAAAGCGCCGACGGCCGCCCGCTCATGCCGCTACGGGATTTCCTGGTTCTTCGCCCCGGCGAAGAGGAACGGCTCGACGAGATGGCCGCCGCCGCCGGGATCGACCCCGAGGCCCTGCGTCGCCGCTTCGGAGGCCGTTTCCTGACCGATGACGGCTCCGGCCTGCGCGGGGCGTTCGAGAAGCTCGCCGCCGTCTACGCTCGGGAGGATGAGCGCGCCTCCGGAATCGAGGCCCGGGACGTCCTTTTCGTCGACAACCGCGAGAAATCCACCCTTTCCAAGGAAGGGGAGGATCTGGGCCTCCTTTATGTGGAAGGCCCCTACGCGATGACCCTCGACAAGGTCGTCGTGGAGATCCTGGCGGCTGGAGAGGCCTCGAAAAAGCTCCTTCTACCCGGCCTTTCCTTCGAAAACGGGGTCTTTATCTTCCAGCCGGCGGTGCCGATCGATTACGCGGCCCGCCTCAAGGACTTCTACCGCACGCTCACCGCGACCGCCTCCGCCGCTTAAACCTCGCTTTTCCCGCAATTGGCGTTAACATCCGCCTCCTTTTTTGTTATAATTAACAAAAATTCCGTTCCCACCAGGCCGTCACGTCTTTTTGTCTAAAGGAAAAAGGAGACCGTATGTCCGACAAGTCCGTTAAACGAGTCCTCGTGCTCGTGGCGCTCACGTGCGCCGCCGCTTTCACTACGTCGGCTTTCGCCGCGACCGCAGCGCCCGCCAAGCAGGGAATGACGCTTTGGGAACTGGTTCTCGCCGGCGGCTTTTTCATCATCGTGCTGGCGCTCCTGTCCGTGGCGCTGGTGGCGCTGACGATTTACCACTTCATGTATATCAAGCCCGAGAAGCTGATCCCGCAGGACATGACCGAGAACCTTCTCTCGCTCATCGAGCGCAAGGAGTACGAAAAAGCCAAAAGCGTCTGCCGTCAGCAGGAGAATCTCGTCTCGGCGATCGCGCTGAAAGGCCTCGAGAAGCAGCCCAAAGGTCCGACCGTCGTGGAAGAAGCCCTGCAGTACGAAGGCCGCATCCGCGTCGAATCGCTCTGGCAGAACCTGACGTATCTCGGCGACATCGCCGTCATCGCTCCGATGGTCGGGCTCATCGGCACCATCATGGGCATGATCGACTCGTTCAATTCTTTCCAGGCCGCCACGTTGAACCCGACGGTCCTCACGCAAGGTCTCGCGAAGGCCATGATCAACACCGCGGTAGGCCTCGTGATCGCGGTCCCGGCACTTGTGTTCTACTCTTACTTCCGTGGGCGCATCAGCCGCGTGACCTCCCAAGCGGAGGCCGTCACGGCCGAACTCGCCCAGATGATGGGCGAGAGCCGGTAGGAGGCCCCCGTGTCCCGGCGAAAAATGAACGTTTCGCTCCGCCAGAAGGAGTACGTACGACCGCTCCCGGCCGTACAGCTGATCGCTCTCATCGATATCCTCTTCATCAACCTCTCCTTCTTCATGGCGTTGTCGTTGCATTTCAATTACGAGTCCCAGCTCAATATTTCGGTTCCCGAGGCGAAGTCGGCGCTCGAGTCGCGCTTGGCTCCGGAGGAGATTGTCATCAACGTCAACGGCGACGGTTCGGTCGTCGTGAACCAGAAGAGCCTCTCGATCGAACAGCTCGAGAAACTCCTCAAGCACACCGGTGAACTCTACCCCGGCCAGGCCGTGGTGCTCCGCGCCGATCAGAAGACCTACCACCAGTACGTCGTGCGCGTGCTCGACGTCTGCGCCAAATCGAAGATCTGGAACGTCTCCTTTGCGACGACCAAAGAAGGCTAAGACCTTCCTTTTCGCGCTGGCGATCGGGCTGACGACGGCCTCCGCCCGCGCCGCGGAGAGCGCGGAACCCGCCGGATCGACCACCCTGGAATTCGCCAACGGCCTTTACGCGCGCAAGATGTACGGGCCGGCCATCGACGAATACGCGAAGTTCATCGAGTCGAGTCCCGCGTCTCCGGAGCTCGCTTCCGCTCGCTTCCGGTACGCCGATTCGTTCTATTTCACGAAGAACTACAAGTCGGCTATCTCCTATTTCGAAGGGTTCCTCAAAAACCACCCCGCGGACAAGCGCGCGGTGCTGGCGCGGTTCCGTATAGGCACCTCGCAGTACAAACTCGGGCAGGCTGACGCTGCGGCCGCGACGTTCGTGCAGGTCTCTAAGGAAGCCAAGGACCCGAGCCTGCGGAGCGCTTCGCTTTTCTACCTCGCCAAGAGTCACGAGGCGGCCGGACGTCCCGAGAAAACTGCCGCCCTTTACCAGCAGCTGATCAAGGGCTATCCCCAGAGCGAGTACGCCTCCTACGCGGCGGTCGCACTTGGCGACGCGCTTCTGGCGCGCAAAGAATACCGGCCGGCTTTCGAGGCTTACCGGTTCGCGGGCGAAAAATCAGCTCCGGCCGAGATCGCGCGCCAAGCCCGGTTCCGCGCGGCGGAAATCCTGTTCGAAATCGGCGAATTCAAGGAAGCGCGTGTGTGGTACGAGAAACTCGCATTCGACGTGCCGCCCGAGCGCGAGGAAAATCGCCGCACCGCCATGGAGCTGCGCGCCAAAGCGGTGCTCGGACTTTTTCACTGCGATTATCGCCTGAATGACGCCGATTCCGCGCGTGCCCGCCTGTCCGGCAAAGCTGCCGAGATCGCGCGCACGCCGTACGAGCCGGAAATCCTTTTCATCGTCGGTTCGCTCGAGGAATCCGCCAAGCGTGGCGAGGAGGCGATCGAGCTATTCGACCGCACTGCGACGCACCCCGGCGCGGACGACGACCTCCGCGCAAGAGCGACGGTCCGTAAATCCGAAATTTTCGCCAAAAGCGACCGCAAGGACGCGGCGCTGGTCGAGGTCGAAAAGCTTTTCGGCAAGGGCACGGCCGCCGAGTCGCGCGCGTATTACGAGAAGGGAAATCTCTTCGACGCGATGGGGCGGCACGCGGAGGCTCTGGCGAGCTACACGGCCGTCATGGAGCGTCATCCGGACACCGATTTCGCTAAGGCTGCGCTGTATCAGTCCGCGCTCGTGCGCCGGAAGCTCGCGCAGCCGGCCGAAGCGCGGGCGGCGTTCGAGCGCTACGCGAACAAATACCCGGACGACGAGAATGCGGAGAACGCGCTCCTGGAAGTGATGCAGATCGATCTCGACTCGAAGGATTTCGAACGGGCCGCCGCGATCGCCGCGGACTTCGTCGGTACCCGCCCGTCGAGCAAGTACCGGGACGCCGCGCTCTATAAGCGGGGTATCGCCCTTACCGGGCTCAAGCGCTTCCCCGACGCCGCCGTGCAGTTCGAAAAGACGCTGGCCGTCGCGGAGACGAAGCTCCGCGCCGAAGCGCTCTTTGGAGCCGCCGCCGCGTACGACGCCGCGGAGGACTCACAGAAGGCGATCCCTCTCTACGAGGAGCTCGCGCAGAAGCACGAAGGCCATCCGCTTGCCAACGAAGCCCTGTCGCATCTGGGTTACCTTTATTTCAAGATGGAACGGCACGCGGACGCGGCGGCCCTTTACGAGCGGATCCTGGAATTCATGCCGGACGTGAAAATCCGCGCCGAAGAGGTATTCTGGCTCATCCAGTACGAGATCGACCGCGCGCAGTACGCGACGATCCAGAAACTCATCCCGTCGTTGCCCCAGCGTTTTCCGGAGCGTGATTTCGGGCACGAAATCAATTTCTTCCTTGGAGAGAGTTTCATGGGCCAGAAGGAGTATCCGCGCGCCATCGCGCACTATTCCGAGGCGCTCCAGGTCAAGCCGGAAGGTCTTTACGCGCCGCACAGCCATCTCGGCATGGGCATCGCTTCGGCCGCGCAGGGCGAACGCGACGCGGCTGAAAAATTCTTCAGGGAAACCCTCCGGTACGACTTCGAGGTGAAGATCGTGATGCGCGCACGTTTCGAGATCGCAAACCTGCGCCTGGCGGCGGCGGATTACGCGGAGGCTGCGAAGGCCTTTATGCTCGTCGCGATCCTGTACGAGGATCCCAAGTACGTGCCCCTTTCCCTTTTTAAGGCAGGCGAATGTTTCTCGCGTCTTCAGCGCGCCGAAGAAGCCGAGAACGCCTTCACCGAACTCGAGTCCCGCTATCCCCGTCATCCCCTTTTGAAAAAAGCCGAACGTTTGAGGCAAAGGAGCGCAGCCCGTGTCTGATTTTCCCCGCGAACGCCGTTGGGTGAAGCCGCTCGCCGGCTCGCTCGCTTTCCACGTGCTGGCCATGGCCGGCCTCTATTTCTACAAGACGAATGATAAGCCGGTAAAAGAAGAGGTGACTCGCCCGTTTCGCATGAAGGGCGTCGCCAACCTGCCTTCCATCCCCGGAGAGCCCGGCGGCGGCGTCAGGCGCCCCGGAAAAAACCTTCTTTTCACGAAGCCCGGCGCGAGCGCCGCGCCGAAGGACGTTCCGGTCGCCGCGGTCGTCGCCTCGGACGCGACCCGTCCCAGTGAAGCCGTTATTCCCAAGAAGCCCGACCTCGACGGGTCGAGCCTCGCCGAACGCGATTTCGAAACCATCCTCTCTAAGACCGACGAACGCCAATTGAAGGACAAGGTACGCTCGAGCCGCCAGTCCACGTCCGGTTCTTCTCTCGAGAAAATTCTCACGCAGGGGGGCACGCTCAGCCTCCCGGGCGTCGTTCAGTCGCTCGGAAAGGCGTTTTCGGGCGGAAGCCCGTCGTCGAACCTCGACATCGATCCTGAAGAGGGGATGCCCGGATTCACGCCGGTGGGCACGGGCGGAGGTGGGGGCGGAGGGACCGGCGGCGGAAGCCCGGGCGGCGATCCGGACGGCATTCCGGGCGTAGGCGAAGGACAAGCCGTGACGCGCTACGAAGCGCTCGACGATTTCCTCGACATCCAGCTCTTCAAATACGCCGACCCGGCCGACGGGAAGAAATACTTCCTCGTGAAGATCTTCGCGAAGAAGAACGCGCGTTTGACGGTGATGCCCAAGGAGATGATCTTCGCGATCGACTGCTCACTCTCCATCATGGCCGACCGTTTGGACGAATTCAAAAAGGGCATCCGCGAGTGCCTGCAGGACCTGAACCAAGGCGACGTGTTCAACGTGGTTGCGTTCCAGGACACGCCGATCTTCTTCCGGCCGAAGTCAATCCCGGCGACGGAAGAGTCGATCGCCGAGGCGGAAAAATTCGTGGCCGGGCTTCGGTCGAACATGCGCACCGACGTCAACGGCGCGATCGAATCGATCGTGAAAATGCCGGCGGCGCGCATGCCCTCGAACATCATCCTCATCTCGGACGGCCGTCCCACGCACGGCGTCGTCGACGACCGCGAGCTTCTTTCGGCCGTCACGAAGCTGAACCGAGGCAAGCGTCCCATCTTCGCTTTCTCGGGCGGCCGCCGCGTGAACCGTTACTTCCTCGACTTCGTCGCGTATCAAAACCGCGCGTGGGCCGAGTACATCAAGCGTTCCACGCAGATCGCCCAAGGCCTCGACGAGTTCAACGAGAAGATCAAGGATCCCATTTTTCTGAACCTCCGCTACGAGCTCACCGGCGCCAACGAAGCGGATACGTTCCCGAAATCCCTGCCGGATTTTTACCGCGGCGCGGAGTTCACCGTGTACGGCACGTACGAGAACGAGGGTGACCTCTCCATGCAGCTTCTCGGCGACGTCGGAGGCCAGACCAAACAGCTCGTTTTCACGCGGTCGCTCAAGGAAGCCGAGCAGGGTGGCGACGACATCTTGAAGGGCTGGGCTTTCAACAAGGTTTATCACCTGATCAGCCGATTGAACGTGGAAAAAGGAAACCCTGCGCTCCGGGCCGAGATGGACCGCCTCTCGAAGCGTTACGGCATCACGACGCCGTATTCGCCCGAGCTGGCGCGCATGGACTGACCCGCTGAAAATCCTCCATTTCACGACGCACCTGAACATCGGCGGCATCACGAGCCACGTGGCCGTCGCCGCGCGCGAGATGGTCCGCCGCGGGCACGAGGTCTGCGTCGCATCCGCCGGCGGCGCGCTCTCGGTCGACTTCGCCGAGGCCGGCATCCGGACCGCGGATTTCGGCGTCCGCACCAAAAGCGAACTCCACCCCAAAATCTTCCTCGCCCTTCCCGAGTTCATCTGGTTCGTCCGCCGCGAGGGCTTCGATCTCGTGCACGCGCACACGCGCGTCGCGCAGGTGATCGCGAAACTTCTTTTCATCGCAACCGGCGTTCCACACATGAGCACCGCGCACGGTTTTTACAAGGCGCGCCTCGGCCGCCGCCTCCTCGACGCGTGGGGACACCGCGTGGTCGCCGTCAGCGAACTCGTGGCCGAAGACCTGGTCTCCACCCACCGTTTGGACGCCTCGCGCGTGCGGGCAATCCCCAACGCCGTCGACGCGGCCGCGCTGGAACGCCGTTTGGCCGCCCGCGACCCCCGCTCCGAACGACTTTCCCGCAGAATTCCTTCGGACGCCCTCGTCGTCGGTTCGGTGTCGCGCCTCGTGAAGGACAAGGGCCACGCGTTCATGATCGAGGCGGTCGCACGCCTGACGGAACGTTTTCCGAAGATTCATCTCGTCGTCTTGGGGGACGGCCCGGAGCGGTCGATCTTGGAGAAGCTCGCCGCCGAGCGTCTGCCCGGCCGCTCGTCGATCCTGCGCGGCGAAAAAGACGTCTCGGGCGTGCTTTCGACCCTCGACGTCTTCGTTCATCCGGCCACGTACCGCGAGGGATTCGGTCTTTCGATCGTCGAGGCGATGGCGGTCCGAAAGCCCGTGGTCGCGACGGACATCTGGGCCGTGAACACGATCTTGAAAGACGGTGTCGATTCGCGGCTCGTCGCGCCGTCGGACGCCGCCGCGCTTGCGGAGGCGATCGGCACCCTCCTGGACGACCCCGCCGAAGCCAAACGTCTCGGCGAAGCGGGCCGGGCGTTGGCAATGCGGATTTCGTCGGTCGAGAAGATGGGCGACGCCCTCGAAGCCGTTTACGCGGAAGTCGCGGCCACGGGAAATAAAAAAAAGGCGAAGAGCGTATGACCGCCCCCCGACTCGCCGGCATGACGGTCGTGTCGTTCGAAAGCCGCTTCGCAAAGACCGTGGCCGACCTCGTCTCGGTGCAGGGCGGCCGCACGCTTCAGGCGCCGTCGATGAAGGAAGTTCCGCTTTCGGAAAACCGCCCCGCGCTCGCGTTCGGCGAGCGGCTCTTAAAAGGAGATATCCACGCACTTGTTCTCCTGACGGGGGTCGGCACGAAGGCCCTTCTCTCGGTCCTTGAGACGGTCCATCCCCGCGCGGACGTCCTGGCGGCTTTCGCGCGTATTCCTCTGGTGGCCCGCGGTCCGAAACCCGTGCGCGTTCTCGCCGAGTGGGGACTCCAGTCCGCCGTCATGGTGCCGGAACCCAATACCTGGAAAGAGATCGTCGCGACGCTCGACGCCGCGAAAGAGACGCTGCCTCTCCAGGGCCGCACGGTCGCGGTTCAGGAATACGGCGTCGAGAACCCGGAACTCGCTGCGGCCCTCGAAGAGCGTGGCGCGTCGGTCGTGCGCGTGCCCGTCTACAGATGGGCGCTGCCCGACGACACCCGGCCGCTCGAAGAGGCCGTGCGGGCGATCGCCGAAGGCCGCGTGCACGCGGCGGTTTTCACGACGTCCGTCCAGATCGTTCATGCGCTCGAGATCGCGCGCCGCCTCGGCCTCGAAGAGGCGTTTCGAGCGGGCCTGGCCCGCACGGTCGTGGGCTCCGTCGGCCCGGATTGCTCGAAGACCCTCCGCGAAACCGGAGTCCGCGTCGATGTCGAACCCGAATCGCCGAAGATGGGCCCACTGGTCCTTGCGCTCGCCGAAAACGGGCCCCGGATCCTCGCTGCCCTTCAAAAGGGGACGCCTTGACTCCCGCCGCCGCTTCCGCGCCCGTTCTCACGCAAGCGCTCCGCGAGAGCGCGTTCATGAAAGCCTGCCGCGGTGAACGAACGCCCTATACGCCAGTTTGGCTCATGCGTCAGGCGGGTCGGTACATGAAGGAATACCGCGCCATCCGCGAGAAAAATGCGTTTCTCAAAATCTGCAAGACCAAGGAGCTCGTCGCGGAGATCACGGTCGTCGCGCGCCGGAAACTCGGCGTGGACGCCGCGATCCTTTTCGCCGACATCCTCCTCATCGTCGAAGCGCTGGGTCTTCCGCTGGATTTCCCCAAGGCGGACGGTCCTTTGATCGCCAAACCCGTTCGCACGGCCGCGGACGTCGACGCGCTTCTGGAGGCCGACCCCGAAGAAACGCTCGGGTACGTTTTCGACGCGGTCCGGCTCACGCGCGCCGAGCTCGAAAAGGACGTGCCGCTCATCGGCTTTGCGGGCGCTCCGTTCACGATCGCGGCCTATCTCATCGAAGGCGGTTCGTCGAAGGATTTCGAAAAGACAAAGCGCTTCTTGTATGAGGATCCGGGCCGCTGGGAAAAGCTGCTCGCGAAAATTTCCCGAGTCACGGCGCGTTACCTGACCGGCCAGGTCCATGCCGGCGTCCAGGCGGTGCAGCTTTTCGACAGCTGGGCCGGCTGTCTCGAGCCCTCCGAATACCGCGAGCACGTGATGCCCCACACCGCCGCCGTGTTCGCCGCGATCCCCGCGGGAGTACCGACGATCCATTTCGGTACCGGCACCGCGCCGTTCCTTGAGAGCTTCGCGGCGGCCGGCTCCACCGTGGTCGGCGTCGATCACCGCATCCGGCTAGACGAAGCATGGCAGCGGATCGGCTACGACCGTCCGATCCAGGGGAACATGGATCCGCTCGTTCTTTGTTCGTCTCTCGAGAACGTGAAGAACCACGCGGCCATGATCCTCGACCAGGCGCGCGGCCGCGCGGGCCACATTTTCAATCTCGGTCACGGCATCCTTCCCGACACGCCGGTTGAGAACGCCGCCGCGCTCGTCGAGACCGTCCACGAGACGAGCCGCGGCATCCAGGAATTTCTGGGTTAAGGAATGGAGCGGACCGGCGTTTTTCTCGCAGGCTTCGGCGGCCCCGCATCTTCGCAAGACGTGATCCCTTTCCTCGAAAGCGTCCTCGCGGGCGCGCGCGTGTCTCCCGGGCGCATGGCCGAGGTGGCCGAGCATTATTACGAGGTCGGTGGCGGTTCTCCGTACAACCGGAACGTCTTCCTTCAGCGCGCGGCTCTCGAGGCGTGGTTGGCCGCAAAGGGCAGGGCCACGACCGTCGTCGCCGGATTCCGGCACGCGGGCCCCACGTTCGAGGACGCGCTCTCGGCGCTGGCGGACGCAGGCGTGCGCCGCGCGGTCGCGTTCGTCCTGTCGCCGCTACGTTCTCCGGCGAGTTTCGGCAAGTACGTAGCACGCCTCGACGCGGCGCTCGCTTCCATCGGACTTCCGATCACGTTCGAATACGCGCCCGCTTTCCACGAAGACCCCTATTTCATCCAGGCCCAGACCGAGCGCGCCGTGAACGCACTCGAAGGGTTTCCGCTCGAGCACACCCACGTTCTTTTTTCCGCCCACTCGATCCCGGTTTCGATGTCGGACGAAAGCGGATACGCCTCGCAGTTCGAGCGCCTGGCCTATCTCGTGGCCGAGCGGATGGGTGCATCCTCCTGGAGCGTGGCCTATCAGAGCCGTAGTGGCCGTCCCGAGGACCCTTGGCTCGGACCGGACGTCTCCGAGGCGATCCACGGAATCGACCGCGTGCGCACGCCGAACGTTCTCGTCGTGCCGGCGGGATTCGTCTGCGAAAACGTGGAGATCCTGTTCGATCTCGACGTCGAGGCGCAGCGAGCCGCCGCAAAAAGCGGGCTTCGTTACCTGCGCTCCCGCACGGTCGACGACCATCCGCTTTTCATCGAGGCCGCGGGGCGCCTGATTCTCTGGAGCAGCGACTCCGCATGATTCGTCCGCGCGTCGCGGTGCTGGGCGCGGGGCTTTCCGGTCTCGCAGCCGCGCACCGGCTCCGGGAGCTCGCGGGGGAATCGATCGAGCTCGCCGTGTTCGAGCGTTCCGATCGCGCGGGCGGCGTCCTCCGTACGCGCTCCCGGGACGGGTTCTTGCTCGAGGACGGTCCCGATTCCTTTCTTTCCGAAAAACCTGCGGGCCTCGGGCTCTGCCAAAGGCTCGGGCTCGAATCCGAACTCATCGGCACGCGCGCCGAAAACCGCCGCAGCTTCATCCTGCGCGGTGGCCGCCTCCATCCGGTTCCCGAAGGCTTTTATCTCGTGGCGCCCGTGCGTCCGCTCCCTTTTCTTAAAAGTGCTCTCTTTTCTCCGACGGGCAAGCTGCGCGCGCTCGCCGAGCCGTTTGTGCCGCCGCGCGCAGACGACGGCGACGAGAGCGTGGCCGCGTTCATCCGCCGCCGCTTCGGAAAAGAGTCGCTCGAACGCGCCGGACAGCCGATGCTCGCCGGCATCCACACAGGCGACCCGGAATACCTCGGGATGGACGCCGTTTTTCCGCGTTTTCGCGAGCTCGAACGCCGCTACGGGAGCGTGACGCGGGGCCTGCGCGCGTCGGGTGCGGAAGCCGCTAAAGCGAGCGGCCCGCGTTATACTCTTTTCCTCTCGTTCCGCGAAGGCATGGAGACTCTCGCGCGCGCGCTCGTAGCGCGGCTGCCCGAAGGCGCGTTTCGTCCTTCGACTCCGGTCCTTGCGCTTGAGCGGGAAGGCGGCCGCTGGAGCGTGCGCTCCGCGCGGGGCGTCGAAACGTTCGACCGCGTCCTCGTCGCGCTACCCGCCGGCGCGGCCGCGGAAATGCTCGGGGCCCTTTCGCCGGAGCTCGGCTTGCTCCTGGGCGGGATCCGCCACGAATCCGTGGCGACTGTGAACCTCGCTTATCCGCGAAGCGCGATCGCGCGGCCGCTCGATGGTTTCGGCTTCGTGGTTCCGCGCACTGAAAATCACCCGCTCGTGGCCTGTTCGTTCGTCTCGCGCAAGTTCGAGGGCCGCGCGCCCGAAGGCACCGAGCTTCTGCGCGCTTTCGTGGGGGGTGCGTTCGGCGCGGCGCGTCTCGACGTTTCCGACGACGTGCTCGCGCGCTCCGTCCGCGAGGCGCTCGTGCCGCTTCTAGGGATCTCCGGAGAACCGCTTTTCGAATCCGTCGCGCGTTACCCGCGCGCGATGCCTCAGGGCGGCGTGGGCCACCGCGCGCTCGCACGCTCCGTGCGCACGGAAGAGACGCGGCTCGGCTTTTTTTTGGCGGGAAATTACCTGCGCGGCGTCGGAATCCCGGACTGCGTGGCGGACGCCGAGGAGCGCGCGGAAGCTCTTGCCACCTCCCTCGCGCTCAGTGGCTAAAAAGGGGAGCTGTGGTAAAATGGCCTTACGAGGTGACCAATGAAACTGTACTGCTTTCCCCGATCCGGCAATTCGCGTGAAGTGAAGCTCGTCCTGGCGGAAAAACAGATCCCGTTCGATGCCGTGAATGTGCACGCCCCCGATTTCGACAAGAACGACCCCGAATTCAAGAAGGCGAGCCCTCAAGGGAAAGTCCCCGCGATCATCGACGGCGACGTCCATATGTCCGAGGCTTATAACATCAACGAGTACCTCGACAAGAAGTTCCCGCGCCCTGCGCTCCTGCCGGCGGGCCAGGAACAGAAGATCCGCGAGTGGGTCGCCGTGTACGACAAGAAACTCGTTCTCAAGATCGGCCTTCTCGTCATCGAATGCCTCCTGAAGCCGAAGGACCAACAGAAGGAAGAGACGAAAGAGAGGCTGCGCGGGGAGATCCGCGAGGCCCTCGGCGACCTGGACAAGATGGTCGCCTCAAACGAATACCTCTTCGGCTCCTATTCTCTCGGGGACGTGGCGGTCACTCCGCACATCGCCGCCCTCCCGATCCTGGGAATGACGATTCCGGCCGAGTACACACACCTCCTGGCCTGGTTCGACCGCATCAAGGCCCGCCCGAGCTTTCAGCAGTCGCTCCTGTAGGTTCCGGCCGTGGTAAAATGAGACCATGGCCAAAAGACTTCTCCTCGTAGACGACGAAAAAGGCTTCACGATGGCGCTCCGGCGGAAACTCGAGTTCTCCGGATACGAAATCGAGGAAGCGCAAGGGGGCGCCGACGCCCTGCGCCGTCTTCTCACGCGTCCCTTCGACCTGGTCCTCCTGGATTACATGATGCCGGATCTCCGCGGCAACAAGGTTTGCGAGGTGATCCGCCAGGAAGAACGGCTCAAGGACCTCCCGATCATCATCGTCACCGCCTACCACGATCAAAGCGAAGAATCCCTCAAGGGCTACGGCGCCACGGAAGTGATCTACAAGCCCGTGGGCACCGACGACCTCCTCGCCCGTATCGAAAAATACCTGGGCGGCAAATGAGGCTCGGCCGGGACGGTCTCTTCGCCACCGGAGGAGCGCTGCTCGTCGTGGCGCTCGCCTTTCTTTTGCTGCGCGAAAATGACGGACGCGTGCGAGCGGAGGCGAAGGTCCGCGATCAAGCCCTGCGTCTCGAGAGATTCACGAACGAGCAGGGCCGCACGATCTCCTCGCTCGAAACGGAGAACTCGGATCTCGAGCTAAGGTTGAAAGAAACGATCCTGCGCTACGAGGAACAGATCGGCGTCCAGGCCGCCGACGTGCAGAGGATCTCGGCCGATCTCGATCAGACGCGCCTCGGTTTCGAGAACGAGGTGAAGTCGCACGAGACCACGGCCAAGGAACGCGACGCGCGCATCGCGACGCTCGACTCGGAGAAGCGCAGAGCGGCGGAAATTCACGCGGGCGCTCTCAAGAAGAAAAACGACGAACTCGCGGACTTCGCGGCGCAAGTTCAGCAAGCGTCGACGCGCTACGAGAAGCTGCTCGCCAAGAACCGCGCGCTCGAATCCGACCTCGTCGATTCCGAGAACCGCGCCGAACGCTTCCGGACGGATTTAAAAAAACTCGAACTCGAGAACGCCTACCTGACCCGCGCCGCAGCCTCGCGCGCCGCCGCGGAGGCCGAAGAAGAGCCGGAGCCCGAGCCTGAGCCCCAATCCGGCGATTGAAGCATCTCGCCCGTGGCCATGAGAAAACCGTCTCCCCAGCCTGTGACCGTTCACCGTAACCTCGAGATCGAGATCACGAAGCTCGCGTTCGGCGGCGAAGGCATCGGCGTCGTCGAAGGGAAAACCTGCTTCGTCGAGGGCGCCCTGCCGGGGGAAACCGTCATCGCGAAGGTCCTCCAGGATAAAAAGAATTTCATGCGGGCGCGCACACTCCGCGTCCTGACCGCCTCTCCTGGCCGCGTCGTGCCGCCGTGCGTGTACGTGGATATGTGCGGCGGCTGCCAGTACCAGCACGTCGCTTACGCGGACGAACTCCGTATGAAGGAGGCGCAGGTGCGCGAGGCCGTGATGCGCGGGCTCGGCCTTCCGGGAGACGTCGTGCGGGCGATCCGCCGCGGCTCGAAAGAGTACCGTTACCGCAACAGTGTCACGCTCCACCCCACGCAGAAGGAAGGCCCCCAGACGCTCGGCTTCGTCGCCCGGGACAACCGCACGCGCCTGGCCGTGGCCGACTGCCTTCTCGTCGACGAGCGCCTCACGCCGGTGTTTCGCACGCGCTTCCGGCCAAAAAAAGGCGCCGATCGGCTTTCGTTCAAGCTCGGCGACAAAGGCGAGATCGTAACCGACCAGGAAGAAAGCTACGTGCGCATCCAGGTCGGCGGGCGCTCGCTCCTTGCGAGTTCCCGCGGATTTTTTCAGAACAACCTCGAAGTGACGGGTCTCATCGCGGCGGAAGTTGCCCGCTGGACCGCCGAGACTCGCCCGGACCGCTTCTTCGATCTTTTCGCCGGAGTCGGCACATTCACGTTCCTGGCGGCCCGCGAAGTACCGAACGTCTTCTGTGTCGAGGAGAGTCCTGAGAGCCTGAAAGCGCTCCGCATGAACCGTTCGGAGCAGGGGATGAACGCGGTCGAGATCGTCGAAGGCCGCGTCGAAAAAGCGTTTCCGCTGGTTTTCGAGCGCGAAAAAAAAGGCCGCGTGATGCTCTGCCTCGATCCCCCGCGGGGAGGACTCGAGCGTGACCTTGCGGAGTTCATCGGCGCGAAAGCCGGCGTCGCGGGAATCGCCTACGTCTCGTGCGATTTGGCCACGCTTGTGCGCGACTTGCGTATCCTCCTGGCAAACGACCGCTACGAAGTACGCGAGATCGTCCCGTTCGACATGTTTCCCCGCACCAAGCACGTCGAGATCGCGGTGTACCTCGCCGGCCGAAACCCCAGCGACGGGCCCGCCTGACCCCCGTTTTTTTCCTTTCGGGTCGTTTACAAACGCCCCAACGCATGCTATAATTTAACTAAATTTAAGCATTACCTATCAATAATAACTAGAGAGGGCACCGCCATGGAGCTCCTAAAGGGCAAGGAAAACGCCGAAAAGGCCAAGTCGCTCGACGTCGCCGAAGAGGCCCGCGAGCAGACCTGGAAATATCCGAGCTTCGTGGGCGACCTTTTCACCGGCCGCGTCCGCTGGGATCTTCTCTTCCCGTACCCTGAGCCATCGGACGAGGACCGGAAGATCGGCGACGCTTTCTGCGCCAAGCTCGACACGTTCCTTCGGGAGAAGGTCGACGCGGACGCGATCGACCGCACCGGCCTCATTCCGCCGGACGTGATGCAGGGCCTGGCCGGGCTCGGCTGCTTCGGCCTCAAAATCCCGAAAGAGTACGGCGGCTTGGGCTTTTCGCAGGTGAATTACAACCGCGCGCTCGGCCTCGTGGCGAGCCACTGCGGTTCGACGGCGGTGCTTTTGTCGGCGCACCAGTCGATCGGCGTTCCCCAGCCACTCAAATTGTTCGGAACGGATGCGCAGAAGAAAAAATACCTACCGATGTTCGCAAAAGGCGCGGTCTCCGCGTTCGCTCTAACCGAGCCCGAAGTCGGTTCCGACCCAGCTAAAATGTCGACGACCGCGACTCCCACGGCCGACGGCAAGCACTACGTGATCAACGGCAAAAAACTCTGGTGCACGAACGGCCCGATCGCCGACGTCCTCGTCGTCATGGCGAAGACGCCGCCGAAGGTCGTGAACGGCAAGGAAAAGACCCAGATCACAGCGTTCATCGTGGAAAAGGGCACGCCCGGTTTCAGCGTACTTCACCGCTGCTCGTTCATGGGTCTCCACGGCATCCAGAACGGCCTCCTCGAATTCAAGGACGTGAAGGTTCCGGCCGAGAACATTCTTTGGGGCCCGGGCCAAGGTCTTAAATTGGCGCTGATCACGCTGAATACCGGACGCATGACGGTTCCCGCCGCGTGCACGGCGATGGCCAAGAAATCGATCGAGATCGTGCGGAAATGGGCGAACGTGCGCGTGCAGTGGGGCGCGCCGGTCGGCCAGCACGAGGCGGTGACTTCGAAAATCTCGCGGATGGCCGCGATGACTTATGCGATGGACGCGGTCACGTGGCTTTCGTCCTCGCTCGTCGACGAACACAAGGTGGACGTGCGCCTGGAAGCCGCGATGGCGAAGCTCTTCTGCACCGAAGCGTCGTGGCGCATCGCCGACGACACGGTCCAGATCCGCGGCGGCCGCGGCTACGAGACCGCCGATTCGCTGAAGGCCCGCGGGGAGGAGCCGATTCCCGCCGAACGCGTGCTCCGGGACGCGCGCATCAACCTCATCATCGAAGGAACGAGCGAGATCATGCGGCTTTTCATCGCCCGCGAGGCGATGGATCCGCACCTGCGGCGCATCCTGCCGCTCATGAGCGGGAAGACGCCGCTCGGGGAGAAGTTGAAGAAGGGGATCGGCACGGTCGCGCATTACGCGCTCTGGTTCCCGCCGCTTTTTCTTCCGTCCTTCGGCGGCCGGCCGGACACGCACGCGCGCCTTAAATCCCACCTGGGTTTCATCTCCCGCACCTCGAAGAAGCTTGCCCGCGACCTTTTCGTCTCGATGGCCGTCCATCAACAGGGCCTTGAAAAGCGCCAGCAGATCCTCGCGCGGTTCGTGAACGTGGGGACCGAGCTTTTCGCGATGGCGGCGGCCGTCTCGCGCGCCGGGGCCAAGAGCGCGCCGGAAGGGGCCGTCGAGCTCGCCGATCTCTTCTGCCGCGACGCCCAGCGCCGTATCCGCGCGGAGTTTGACTCGCAGCGCGACAATGATGATAGAATGCATTATAAGGTCGGCCGCGCTGTGCTCGACGGCAAACACGCTTGGCTGGAGACCGACATTTTGAAGGGCTAGTTCATGGCTAAAACGGCGCTCGTCATCCTGGCGGACGGCTTCGAGGAAATCGAGGCGGTCACCCCGATCGACATCCTGCGCCGTGCCGGCGTCCAAGTCACCGTCGCCGGGCTCGACAAGGACGTCGTGACCGGCTCGAACGGCATCCGCGTTCAAGCCGACCTCGTCCTCGACCGCTACGAGGGCCTTCCCGACGCGGTCGTCCTTCCTGGGGGCGCTCAAGGCGCTTCCAACCTCTCGAATTCCCTGCACGTCAAAAATCTTCTGACGCGCATGCGCAACGCCGATCGCCTGATCGCCGCGATCTGCGCCGCCCCCGCTCTGGTGCTTGCACGGAACGGCTTCCTGGACGGCAAGACCGCGACCTGCTACCCGGGCTACGAGAAAAACTTCGCCGCCTCGATCACCTTCAGCGCAGACCGCGTGGTCTCGGACGGCCAGCTTCTCACTTCGCGCGGGCCCGGCACCGCGCTCGAGTTCTCGCTCGAGCTCGTCCGCCGTCTTGCGGGCTCCGCGACGGCCGATGCCATCCTCCTCAAAACGTTGGCGAAGGTTTAGGATGGGCCAACTCGAGAACGTCTTTTCTTGGTCCAAGACCCGCGACGAAAAATTCAGGGAATGCCCGCGCAAATATTTTTACGACACGTACGCTTCGTGGGGCGGGTGGGATACGTCGGCGCCCAAAGAGATGCGGATGGCGTACGTGCTCAAAAATTTGAAGAACCGCTGGGCGTGGAAAGGTGAGACCGTCCACCACGTGATCGAGGACGTGATGAAGTCGCTCCGCGCCGGCCGCCCGGTGCCGCTCGAGGACGCGCTCGCGCTCCTGACCGAACGCATGCGGAAGGACTACCGTGCGTCGAAGGCGAAGAAGAATTGGGAAGACCCCAAGCGCAACGTCGGTCTTTTCGAGCACGAGTACGAGAAGCCCATCGGCGACCCGGTGTGGAAACGGATCCACGAGGAGTCGTCCGATTGCCTGCGGAACTTTTACCGTTCGCATTTCTTCGGCGAGCTCGTCGTGGACGACAAAGCATCGTGGGCCGTGATCGAGGATCTGGAGGATTTCACGTTCGACGGCGCGAAGGTCTTCGTGAAACTCGACTTCGCGCGCATGAAGGACGGCAAGGTCGAGATCTACGACTGGAAAACCGGGAAGAACGATCCCTCCGCCGCGACGGTCCAGATGGGCGCGTACGCGATCTACGCAATGGGGAAGTGGAAGCTTCCAGTCACGCACGTCCGCGCTTTCCTCGTGAATCTCAGCACGCCGTTCGCGGTGCCCGAGGAGCAGAAAATCGACGCCGAGCTTATCGCGCGCGCCGAGGCGGTCATGCGCGAATCGATCGCCGGCATGCGCGGGCTTCTCGCCGATGCGGCGAAGAACACGCCCAAGGCCCCCGCCGAATTCGCCTACGCGCGCGACCCGCGTACCTGCGAGTACTGCAACTTCCACAAAATGTGCGAGCGATTCGCGGGCTTGATTTAACCCCTGTCCTTTGTTAGGCTTGGATTAGGTTTCTCCCCCACCCGCCTCCGCAGAGCCGGTGATTTTTTTGTAAGTCGTATTTAATAAAGAGGTTATGACAGAACCCATTTCCAGGCCGTTCAAGGTGGCGTACCGGCTGGATTGCATGTGGCAGCTTTGCCCGGTTCCCATTCTGATGACCGAGGAAAAGATCCGAGACCTCGCCGCCGGCGAGGTGCTGGAAGTCGTTTACACCGACCGCGGGGTGCGTGGCGACCTGGGTGCCTGGTGCCGCGTCACTGGCCACGAGCTTCTCGCCGTCGAAGAGGGGAAACTCTCGAGCGCGGCGTACGTCCGAAAGAAATGAGGATTCGAATCGCATGGTCGACATGAAAACGTCCGCAGGCCTGAGAGACTCCATCCTGGCCATCCGGAAAGCGAAAAAAATCGCGATCGCGTCGCACGTCAATCCCGACGGGGACACGATCGGCTGCCAGCTTGCGCTGGGCCTCGCCCTTCTGCATCTCGAGAAGACCGTGATCTTCCTGAATCCCGACGGCGTCCCGACCCGCTACCAGTTCCTGCCGGGGAGCGAACTCATCCAGACGGAGACCTCCGAAACGCCGGACCTTTCGATCGCGGTCGACTGTGGCAGTATCGCGCAGCTGGGTTCCTGCAAGGCCGCGTTCCAGCGCGCGAAAACGACGATCCAGATCGACCACCACGATTTCGGCGATCCGTTCGGCAAGATCATGCTTCTCGACGAGCAGGCTTCGGCCGTCGGCGAAATCGTCTTCGACCTGATCCGCGGATTGAAGGTGGGGATCACCCAGCAGATGGCCACTTGCCTCCTCACCTCCATCGTCGTCGACACCGGCGCGTTCCGCTTCTCCAACATCCGTCCCAAGACTTTCGAGATCTGCGGCAAGCTCGTGAAAGTCGGCGTGGATCTCCAGCGCCTCATCGAAGAGTCCTATTGGAAGAAAACGCGCTCGATGGCGCGTCTGTCCGGTTACTGCACCTACCGGGCCGAATTCTCGCCGGACGGCGCGGTGGCCTGGACGAGCGTCTACCAGAAGGATTTCAAGCGTTTCTCGGCCAAGCTTTCGGACGTGGACGCGGTCGCGGACGAGCTTCGCTCGGTCGAGGGCGTCCGGGTCGCGGCGGTATTCCGGGAGACGGACAGAAACAGTTTCCGCGTGAGTCTGCGCTCGAAGAACGGCATCAACGTCGCGCTGATCGCCCGCAAATTCGGCGGTGGCGGACACCATAACTCGGCCGGCTGCAGCATCCGGGGCACCGAGGCCGAAAAGGGCAAGCTCCTCGCGGAGCTCGCGCGGCTTTCCTAGTGCGCGCCGTCGTCGTCGGCGCCGGTTTCGCCGGGCTCTCGACCGCGTACCACCTAGCGCGCGCCGGGGTCCGGGACGTGACGATTCTCGAGCGCGACGCCGAACCCGCGTCGCACGCTTCCGGGAGAAACGCCGGCATGATCCGGCAGGCGGTCGAAGATCCCGTGATCGCCGCGCTCGCGCACGAAGGCCGCCGGTCGCTCGAGCGCGCCGCCCGGAACGGCTGGAAAAAACTTTTCACGGGTAAGGGGGGCTCGCTTCTCACCGCCGCGCCCGGCGACGGAGCGCTCCTCGACCGCATCGAGCGCGTCGCGCGCAAGGCGGGCACCGCGGTCCGCCGTGTCGGCCCCGAAGCGGCCGGCCGCATCGCGCCGCTCGCCGAGGGCGCGCGGATCGAGGGCGCGCTCCACTGCCCATCGGACGGCTTGATCGACATCGGCGTCCTCCGGGACGGATTCGTCAAGGATCTTAAGAGACGCGGCGTGCGCACGTTGTACCGGCGCCCGATCGAAACGATCCGCCGCCGCGGCGGCGCCTTCGAAGTGACCGCCGGCGGGCGCACGTTTCCGGCCGACGCGGTCGTGAACGCCGCCGGAGCGTGGGCCTCGGAGGTCGCGCGGACGGCGCGCGCCTCGGCCGTACCGATGAAGGCGTACCGGCGCCATCTGTATCTCGCGGAACTTTCACGGCCGGTGGACCAGAACTGGCCGTTCGTGTGGGACCTGTCGCGGGAGCTTTACTTTCGCCCGGCGGGGAACCGGCTCCTCATGAGCCCTTGCGATAAGAAGCTTTTCCGGCTGGCGGGAGCGCCGCCGGCGCGTTCGGAACGTCCGGACGCGCAAATGACGCGGACGTTGGACCGCAAAGTGCGCGCGTTCTCGTGCCGTTTTCCCGGCTACCGGCCGAGCGAGGCGAAGGCGGCCCTCCGCACGATGACGCCGGACGGACGGTTCGTGATCGGCGAAGATCCCCGGCTCCGGGGATTCTTCTGGGTCGCCGCACTCGGCGGCCACGGAGTGACGGTGTGTTTCCCGGCGGGGCGGCTCGCGGCGGAGGCGGTCCTCGGAAAGACCAAGGGACCTCTCGCGCGGGCGTTCTCGCCGGCGCGGTTCGCGAAGTGAAGGAGACGATGCTCCCTAAAGTCGATTACCACATGCACACGCCGCTCTGCGGCCACGCGGTCGGCCAGCCCGACGAATACGTCGCCCAGGCGCGCCGCGTCGGGCTCGACGAGGTCGGTTTCTCCGACCACGCGCCGCTCGTCGCCTACCACGACCCCAAGTACTCGATGTATCCCTCCCAGCTTCCTCTTTACCACGCGATGGTGGAGGAGGCGCAGAAGCGCAATCCCGATTTCACCATCAAACTCGGCATCGAAGCGGACTACATCCCGGGCTTCGAGGAGAAAACTCGCGCGATTCTAGACGCGTTCCCTTACGACTTCGTCCTGGGCTCGATCCACTTCATCGACAACTGGGCGTTCGACGATCCGGATGAGCACGTGAAGTGGAAGGAAAAGAACATCGACCGCGTCTACCGCGATTACTACGATCTCCTGCGCCGCTCGGCCCGCTCGCGGCTCTTCGACATCATCGGCCACTGCGACCTCGTGAAGAAATTCGGCCATCGTCCCGCGGCGGATATGACCCCCGAGATCGAGGAGACCGCTCGCGCGTTCAAGGAAGCGGACGTGACGGTGGAGGTGAACACCTCCGGCCTCCGGAAGCCCGTGAAGGAAATCTACCCGTCGCTCGATTGCCTCAAGATCTACCGCGCCGCCGGTGTACCGATCACTTTTTCATCGGATTCGCACGACCCGGCCGACGTCGGGCGCGACTACGACAAGGCCGCGGACCTCGCGCGCGAAGCGGGCTATAAGAGCTACCGCGTGTTCAAGAAGCGCAGAGTCGAGAAAGAGTTGCCGTTATGAGCTTACGCGGGACGGGGGAACATCTTTCTCTTCTACGGGACTCCGAATCCGTCGTCCCTCGTACGAAGAGAAAGACGTTCCCCCGTCCCGCTAATGGGGTCAAGGAGGCAGGCAAGTGATTCGCGTAAAAGGAATCGATCACGCGGCGATCAATTGCCGGGACCTGGCGGTTTCGCTGAAATTCTACACGGAAGTACTCGGGTTGCGCGTGAGCCCGCGCGAGAACCAGAAGCCGGGGATCGAGCAGTTCCTGGACTGCGGAACCTCGCTCATCGGCCTCATCCAAGGCGACCCTAACGGTCCGGTGCACGCGCTCGCGGACGGCGGGCTCGGCGGGAACCATGTTTCGTTCCGCGTGGACACGAAGGATTTCGACGCCGCCGTCGAAACGCTGCAAAACGCCGGAGTGAACGTCACTTTTTCCAAGAAACGCGAAAAATCCTGGTCCTGCTATTTCCTCGATCCGGACGGCAACAAGCTCGAAATCACGGCCTGGCCGCTCGAAGACAACTAAGGAGAGACGATGCCCGTTCCCATGGAAGGACAGAAAGCCCCCGACTTTAAACTGCCGGATGCGAGCGGGAAAACCGTGTCGCTGAAGGACCTGAAAGACAAAACCGTGATCCTTTATTTCTACCCGAAGGATGACACCCCAGGCTGCACCGTCCAAGCCTGCGGTTTCCGCGACGAATACAAACAGTTCACGAAGAAGGGCGCCGTGATCGTCGGTGTGAGCCCGGACGACGCGAAGGCTCATACGAAGTTTGTCGAGAAGTTCAAGCTCCCGTTCGTCCTTCTTTCGGACACGGAAAAGAAAACCGTTCAAGACTACGGCGTCTGGGTGGAGAAGTCGATGTACGGCAAGAAGTACATGGGTGTCGCCCGCACGACCTTCCTCATTAAAGACGGGAAGATCGCGAAAGTGTACGAGAAGGTGAAGCCCGAAGAGCATGCGGGCGAGATCCTGGAGTTTCTCTCGCAGGCTTAAAAAATGCCTAAACTGACGTTCGTGGGTATCCGTTCGATCGAAGTGGAGGACGGGACGACCGTCCTCGAGGCCGCGCTCGAGCACGGCGTGCCGCTTTTTCACACCTGCGGCGGAAACGCCTCCTGCAGCACCTGCCGCGTGCGCGTGCTCGAGGGCGCGGCGAACATCTCCGAAATCCGCACCTCCGAGGCGCAGGTGCTCGATTCTTTCGACTTGAAGCCGCCGCACCGCCTGGGCTGTCAGTGCGAAATCCGAGGTGACGTCGCGGTCGAAATCCCCGGGCGGGAACGCGCTCCGCGCCCCAACAAAACGCCTCCGCTTCCTGAATGAAGTCCGATTCCGGAGGCTTCCGCGCCGGAGTCCTCTCGGCCGGACTCTCCCTTTTCCTCAACGTTGCCGCTTTTTACGGCGTGGACCACGCCGCTTCGGGCCGTGGTTTCCGACTCGCCTCCGACCTCCAGAAAAAGAACGCCGAGTCCGCGCTCGAATTTGAATTCGTCGAAGCCCCGCCCAAGGCCTACCCGCAGGCACCGTCCGCGGAAACCAAAAAGATCGCAGAGCGCGCCGCGCTCGCGCAGAACGCCGTTCCGAATCCGGACGGAGGGAACGCGCCGAAAGCCGCCCCCGGCCTGACCGACCAGCTCGCGCAAAATCCCTTCGCCCGCCCCGCTTCCTCGCCCGCGCCCGCGGCGAAGGGCTCGAAAGCGGCGGAAGGCGGAAAGGAATCGAAGGCGGACCCCTCACAAGCGCCGCCCGCCGCCGAAGCGAAAGACGCCATTCCCGCTCAGAAGGCGGCCGCGCCCGTGCCCGTACCCACCGTGCGTCCGGCACCGGCCGAACCTGGTCCCGGAGAGACTCCGGCCGCCGAGGACGTTCTCCGTATTCCGGAGCGCGCGCCTCAGGCTCCGGCGGCGGTTCCGGCTTCGGTGCCAGGTTCGTCCGCGCAGGCTCCGTCCGATCCGCGCCAGGCACTCCCGGCGCTCACGGGCCGCGACAAGATTCTCACGCAGGAGATGGCACGCCAGCGTTCGCCGGGCGCCAAGCTGTACGGCGCGACCTCGTTCGAAGCTACGGGCTCTGGAATGGGGGAGTACATGAAGAACCTGAAGGAAAAAGTCTGGCTCGCGTGGTTCCCGTATCTCGCGTTCAGCTACCCCGCCGATTACAAGGCCGCCGGCTGCGTTCTCCGTTTCACGCTCGACACCGAAGGCCGCATCCGGATCGTCCAGATCTTCGAAAGCCACGGCAGCTCGGTCTTCTCGACGTTCTGCGTCGAAGCTATCCAGAAAGCCGCCCCCTTTGGCCCGCTCCCCCAGGAAATCCTCGCCCTCGTCGGCAAAGACGAGCTCGAGCTATTCTTCGGGTTCCACTACCAGTAGGTGCGGCGCCGATGGGACGCCGCAGAGGCGTCAGACGCGCACGGCGACCGTCATGCGGTTCGCAAAAGGTGCTGTGAGGGGAGGGTACACGCGGAAACCGTGCGGTTCCAGGTCGCCCCGTAAGTGGTCGTGGGTGTAGCCTTCGTGGAGCTCGATGACGATACGCTTCACACGCTGCAACGCGCCGGCATCCTTGAAAAGATCCTTTTCCGCCCCCTCGATATCTACCTTGAGCAGGTCCACTTCGGGGAAGCCGGCGGCTTCCAGCACGTTCGCTAGGGAATAGACTTCCACCTGCAACGTTCCGCCGTCTTTCAGGGAGCCTCCCCAAGCGGCGGCATCGCCGTCGAAATTCATACGTCCGCGCGTTCCCCCGGCGGCTCCCCGTAGGATCCGAGCGCGGACGTCCTTCAGGTTCTTCTCCAGGACTTGCAGATTCGCCGGATGCGGTTCGACGCAAAAAAATTCCGAGGAAGGGAACGCGTGGTGGTAATAAAGCGACGTGACCCCGACGTTCGCTCCCAGGTCCACGATTCGAAGGCCCGTCCGGCCTTTCCAGTCCGGAAGAGCGTACTCGCCGTCTAAAAAAACTTCGTAGAAGACGAAGAGGTCGCCGCCGACGGTCCGGAGCCACACGTCGGAAGGCGCGGAGCCCAAGCGAAGACGGTGACGGACGGGACGGGAGGAGCGGGTTTTGCCGGGGAGGATTTGGGAGTCGTGGAACGCGAGGGTGTCGATGGGGAAGCGGACTTTCGAAAAACCTTCGGCGGAGCGGACTGCGAATGCGAATTCTTCGACGTAGCGCCGGAGGCGGGAACTCATCTGTAGATTTCGTGTCCCGCCTTTTTGAATTCTTCGGACTTTTCCGACAGACCTTTTTCGAGCGCGTTCTTTTCGTCGAGTTTCAGCTTTTCGGCGTAGTCGCGGACATCCTGCGTGACCTTCATCGAGCAGAACTGCGGGCCGCACATCGAGCAGAAGTGCGCGACCTTCGCCGCGTCCTGGGGAAGCGTCTCGTCGTGGAACGAACGCGCGGTGGTTGGGTCGAGCGAAAGGTTGAACTGGTCTTCCCAGCGGAATTCGAAACGCGCTTTCGATAGCGCGTCGTCGCGGAGCTGGGCGCCCGGATGGCCCTTCGCGAGGTCGGCCGCGTGGGCCGCGATCTTGTAGGTGATGACGCCGGTTTTCACGTCGTCCTTGTCGGGAAGGCCCAAGTGTTCCTTCGGCGTGACGTAGCAGAGCATCGCGCAGCCGAACCAGCCGATCATCGCGGCGCCGATGCCGGAAGTGATGTGGTCGTAGCCCGGAGCGACGTCCGTCGTCAGGGGGCCGAGCGTATAGAAGGGGGCCTCGCCGCATTCGGCGAGCTGCTTTTCCATGTTGATCTTGACCAGGTGCATCGGCACGTGACCGGGGCCTTCGATCATGACCTGGACGTCGTGCTTCCAGGCTTTTTGAGTGAGCTCACCCAGCGTTTCGAGTTCCGCGAACTGCGCGCGGTCGTTGGCGTCGGAGATCGAGCCGGGGCGGAGTCCGTCGCCGAGCGAGAAGGAGACGTCGTACGCCTTCATGATCTCGCAGATCTCGTCAAAGTGGGTGTACGTGAAGTTTTCCTTATGGTGCGAGAGGCACCATTTCGCGTGGATCGAGCCGCCGCGCGAGACGATGCCCGTGCGCCGCGCCGCCGTCATCGGGACGTAGCGGAGAAGGACGCCCGCGTGGATCGTGAAATAGGAGACGCCCTGCTCGGCCTGCTCGATCAGCGTGTCACGGTAGATTTCCCAGGTGAGTTCCTCGGCTTTGCCGTCGACCTTCTCGAGCGCCTGGTAAATCGGGACCGTGCCGATGGGGGCGGGGGAGTTCCGGACGATCCACTCACGCGTTTCGTGGATGTTCTTACCTGTGGAAAGATCCATGACCGTGTCAGCGCCCCAGTGGGTCGCCCAGCGCATTTTCTCGACTTCCTCTTCGATAGACGAGGCCACCGCCGAATTGCCGATGTTCGCGTTGATCTTGACGAGGAAGTTGCGGCCGATGGCCATGGGCTCGAGCTCGAGGTGGTTCACGTTCGCGGGAATGATCGCCCGGCCCCGGGCCACTTCCTCGCGCACAAACTCCGGCGTGATACGGCCAGGGATCGAGGCGCCGAAGCTTTCGCCGGGGTGCTGGCTCTTCGCCGCTTCCTCGGCCAGGCGGTCGCGGAGCAAATTCTCGCGGATCGCGATGAACTCCATCTCCTCCGTGATCACGCCTTTACGGGCGTAATGCATCTGGGAGACGTTCTTGCCGACCTTGGCGCGCCAGGGATTGCGGCGGTGGCCGTAGCGGAGCGAATCGAGTTTCGGGTCGGCGAGCCGCTTCTTGCCGTAATCGGAACTGATCGCGGGAAGCTGCTCCGCGTCGCCGCGCCGGCGAAGCCACGCTTCGCGAAGAGGGGCGAGGCCGTTTTTAAGGTCGATCGAAACCGCCGGGTCCGTGTAGGGCCCGCTCGTGTCGTAAAGAAGGACCGGCGTGTTGGTTTCCTCGCCCTTGGCGGTGTGCGTGGGCGAAAGCGAGACTTCCCGGAAAGGCACGCGGAGATCGGGGTAAAGCGCGCCGTTCACATACGTCTTTTGGGACGCGGGGAAAGAGCGGGACTCATCTGCGCCGGGCTTCGGCGCGCCGTTCACGGGCTGGATCATCGGTTTATTTGGAATTCTTTTTTTTGCGGTGCGTGCTCAGGTATTCGACGAGGTCGCGCGTCGAAACGACGCCGATGGGCCGGCCCTGCTCCACGACTGGAACGTGACGGAATTTGCCGATCGACATCATGTTGATCGCGAACTGGAGAGGCGCGTCGCAGGGAAGGCTCTCGGGCTTCTTCGTCATCATCTTCTCGACCGGGTAGGTCGCGAGGTCTTTTTCGGTGACGTGACCCGCGACGCGGAGAAGGATGTCGCGGATCGAGAGGATCCCGATGAGGCGGTCGGCGGGCTCGCAGACGAGCACGCAGCCCTTCGTCGGGTTCGCCTGCATGAGCTCGATGACTTCCTTGAGCGACGTTTTCGGCGACACGACGAGCGGGGTGGCCTTCGAAACAAAATCCGAGACCGCTTCCGTCAGGATCAGCTGCTGAAGCTTTTCCTTATTGGGCTGCGGAACGTCCTTCTGCATGAACGAGTGAAGACACTTCCCGCAGTGGTCGCTGCCCATGACGTTCTCGAAACTGCAGTAGGGGCATTTCGTGGTCGGCATCAGCCGTTCTCCCCGACTTCCCAGGTTTCCTCGAAAAGAAGCTGCTTCAAGTCGCCTTTGCCTTTCTTGGCCACGGCAAAATCGACCTGATCGGTGAGCATGTCGTCGTAAGTGGGCTTCTGGATCGCGCGGAACACGCCGAACGGCACGGGCATATCGGGGTACGTCATTTGCGTCAGGAGATAGGCGTAGCCGGGGTTCGGGTCGAGCTCGTTGTGAACGAGAAGGTTCGCCTGTTCTTCCGGGTGCGCCGTCAGATCCACGACCTCGAGCTTGAGCCCGTTCAGCTTGATGCCCCGGTCCTTGTTCTTTCCAAAGATGAGGGGCTTGCCGTGCTCGAGATAGATCGCGCGGTCGTCGCGGTGCTCGCGGCCGACGACGGGCTGGAAGGCGTCCTTATTGAAGATGACGCAGTTCTGGTAGACCTCGACGAATGAGACGCCCTTATGCTGCATCGCGCGCGCGAGGATTCCGCCCATGTGGCGCGGGTCCATGTCGACTGTGCGCGCGATGAACGTCGATTCGGCCGCGATGGCCGTGCAGAGCGGGTTGATCGGGTAATCGATCGAGCCGAACGGGGAAGACTTCGAGACCTTGCCCTTTTCGGAGGTCGGGGAGTACTGGCCTTTCGTCAGGCCGTAAATTTGGTTATTGATGAGGATGATGTTGAGGTCGACGTTGCGGCGCAGCGTGTGGATTAGGTGGTTGCCGCCGATCGAAAGGCCGTCGCCGTCTCCCGTGATCACCCAGACCGTGAGGTCGGGACGCGCGCATTTCAAGCCAGTCGCGATCGAGGGCGCGCGGCCGTGCACCGTGTGGAAGCCGTACGTGTTCATGTAATAGGGGAAGCGGCTCGAGCAGCCGATGCCGGAGACGAACACGTGGTTTTCGCGCGCGGTCTTCGTGTGGTCGGCGAGCGTCTTCTGCATGACGGACAGAATCGCGTAGTCGCCGCAGCCCGGGCACCAGCGGACGTCCTGGCCGGAGACGAAATCGTCCTTCTTGTAGCGCGGCTGTTCGGGCGTTCCGACCGGCGCCGTCGGGGGAGGAACGATCGTGGGAGTGCTCATAAAAGGGCCTCGACTTGGGTTATGATCTCGCGGATTTTGAACGGTTGCCCGGAAACTTTGTTGTAGCCCGTCGCGCGCACGCCCTCGAACTGCGAACGGATGAGGACGATAAGATTCCCCATGTTGAGTTCGGGGATGAGGACGTGCTCGAAGCGGCCCAAGATTTCTCCTAGGTTCTTCGGGAAGGGGTTCAGGAAGTTCACGTGACAGTGAGATACCTTCTTGCCCTGGGCGCGCATTTCGACGGCCGCAGCGCGGATCGTGCCGTACGTGCCGCCCCAGCTCAGGACCAGAAGCTTGCCCGACGGCTCGCCGAACACCTCGACCGGCGGAATGTCGTCGGCGATGCGGCGGATCTTGTCGCGCCGAAGCTCCGTCATCTTGTGATGGTTGTCCGGGTCGTAGCTCACGTTGCCGGTTTTGTCGGCCTTCTCGATGCCGCCGATGCGGTGCTCAAGACCCGGCGTGCCCGGGACGGCCCAGGGACGCGCGAGCGTCTTTTCGTCGCGCAGGAACGGGAAGAACGCGCCGTCGGCGGCCGTCGGGTGCTTGATCGAGAACTTCGGCAGCTTCTCGATCTCGGGCAGGTGCCACGGCTCGGAGCTGTTGGCGATGTAGCCGTCCGACAGGAAGAACACGGGGCACATGAACTTCGTGGCGATGCGGATCGCCTCGATCATGTATTCGAAGCAGTTAGACGGCGTCGACGGCGCGACGATCGCGACGGGGGAGTCGCCGTTTCTGCCGTACATGCACTGGAGGAGATCCGACTGCTCGGTCTTTGTCGGGAGGCCCGTGGATGGACCGCCGCGCTGCACGTTCAGGATCACCAGTGGAAGCTCGGCCATGAGGGCCAGGTTGATCATTTCTGATTTTAGGCAGACGCCGGGACCCGAGGTGGCGGTGATGCCGATCTGGCCGCCGAACGAGGCGCCGAGCGCTGCGCCGCAAGCCGCGATTTCGTCCTCCGCCTGGAGCGTCTTGATCTTGAAATTCTTATGCCGAGCAAGGTTGTGTAGGATATCGGACGCCGGCGTGATGGGGTAGGTCCCGTAAAGGACGTCCTTCCCCGAAAGTTGGGCCGCGGCGACGATCCCGAGCGCGGTTGCTTCGTTGCCGGTGATCTTACGGTACTTGCCGGGCCGGATCTCCGCCTTCGGAACGACGTAACGCGCGGGGGCGGTCTCGGTGGTGTCGCCGTAGTTGTAGCCGGCCTTGAGGGCCATGATGTTCGCCTCGGCGATGTCGGGCTTCTTCGAGAATTTGTCCAAAGTCCACTTGATCGTGTGGTCGATCGTGCGGCCGTACATCCAGAAGAGGAGGCCGAGCGCGAAGTAATTTTTGGAACGGTCCATCTCGGAGACTTTGATCTTGGATTCGGCGAGCGCGTTCTTCGTGAGCGACGCGAACGGGATCTTGAGCACCGAGAAGTCGCGCAGCGCCGCCGGGTCTTCGAGCGGGTTCGCGGACCAGCCGGCCTTCTTGAGGTTGTCCTCGTTGAAGGAATCGGAATTCACGATGAGAAGGCCGCCCTTTTGGAGGTCCTTCAGGTTGACTTTGAGAGCCGCCGGGTTCATCACGACGAGCACGTCGGGGGCGTCGCCGGCGGTGAAGATCTCGTGTTTCGAAAACTGGATCTGGAAGCTCGATACGCCGGGCAGTGTGCCTTGAGGTGCGCGGATTTCGGCCGGGAAGTCCGGCAGGGTCGCGATGTCGTTGCCCATCAAGGCGGAGGTGTCGGTGAGCTGGTCGCCGGTGAGCTGCATGCCGTCGCCGGAATCGCCTGCGATGCGGATCGTTACGGTGTCTCTTTCGTGGACTTGGGCGGGCACGGCTTTTATCAGCCTCCTTCGACGGTCGTGTGGATCTGGGGTTTGGGCGGAATGTTCAGGACTTCGGTCGGGAACAGCTCGGCCAGGAAAGAAACGATCGTGCGGATCGAAAGAATGCCGCTCACCTGGCTGTATTCGTCGACCAAAGGCACGTGGCGAATACCGAACTGGTCCATCGCGTCGATGGCGGCGCCGACGGTGTCGCACTTCGTAAGGGTGTGGACGTCGGTGCGCATGAACTTCGACACGGGCTCGTCGAGCGACACGCCGGGGCGCATCACGTTCATGAGCGCCTCCCGCTCAGTGAACATGCCCACGGCCTTGGAATGCTCGTCGGCGATCACGACGTAACCCGACTTCTCGGCCTGCATGAGCGTGAGCGTTTCGCGCAGGGACATGGAGGGCAGGCCCATCACGAGCTTCGGGCGGAGGATCTGGTGAATCTTCGTGTCTTTGAGGATATCTTCTACTGTTTTTGCGGCCATCGGCTCTTCCTTAAGATTAGGGAACAGCCATTATACCATAGGGCCAGAAGAGCGCTACAAATTCGAAAAGCGTTAGAAGGGGACGGGAATGGCGTCGAGCTGGGCCACGACGAGGTAAAACCAGGCGAGTGGTAAAGACCAGGCGCAAGACCCTACTATTAAAAGAGTTACGAACCAGTCTCCCACCGGACGGCCGTGCCATTCGCGCTCCATCCGGCCTCGGGCGTGCTCGAGCGAGGCGGCCGCCAGAAGCGCGAGTGCGGGATACGCGGGGAGGAGGTAACGCTCCTCCCGTCCCGGCCAAAGCGCGAGAAAGAGGACCGGTAGAAGCACGCACCAGCCGAAAAGGAGCCCCCAAAGCTTCGCGTGCAAAGGACGCTCAAGATTTAGGTAATAAAACGCGAACGGGAAAAACGCGAACGTGAAAGCCGGGTTTTGGAAAAGGGTGTCGAGCGGATACACGTACCACGGGCGTTTCGTGACGAAGAGATACCAGTCGCGCGCGTTGCCATCGACCGCGGGAAGCGGGAACGGCGGCGTCCAAAAAGGCGTTCCGGCCGCGTTCGTCACCGCCCAAAACCACGGGAGCGACACCCAGAACGCCGCGCCGAGGAAAGCCCAGAGGACGGGATCGAGGATGCGTCTCGCGAGGGGCCGGTCACCCGTAACAAAACGCCAGATGACCGCGGCCGGAACGAGGAAAAGCGCCTGGCCTTTCGTGAGAAGCGCGAGCCCGAGGCACGCGCCCGCGAGGAGGGCGCGAAACGGCTTCTCCGCCGAAGCCGCCGAATAGAAAAGGAAAAGCGCGAGCGTCGAGAAGAGCGCAAGCAGCGCGTCCGGCCACACACGCGTCGCCGCCAAAAGCTCGACGGGGCTTACGGCCAGGAGAAGTGCCGCCGTCACGCCCGCGCGGGGCCCGAGAAAACGCGCGCCGAAAAGGAGCGTAAGGAACACCGTGAGAAGGCTCGCGGCGAAGGAGGGGAGCGTCGCGTACAGTTCGCGCCGCGTGGCCTCGCGCGAGAGAGCGAAGCGCTTTCCCTTCACGAAGCGTTTGTCCGCGAGCGCGTAGGGTTTTCCGCTTTCGAGCGCCGCGTGCGTGAGGCGGAGCACCGTGGGAAAAAGCGGCGGCACGTAGAAAACCGGCGTGTCGTAGAAAGACAGATCCTGGATCTTCTGCGCGTCGACGACCGACTTTCCAGGAGCGCCCCGGTCGACGAATTCGAGGCCCGGGATCGACGGGTTTTCTCGCTCCCAGACATCACGCAGCGTGTATCCCGAAAAACCGCGCGCCTCGAGCTTCATCGCGATCGCCGAGTAAAAAAGCTGGTCGCCGCTCGCGTGGCCGAGAAAGAAGGTGGCGGCGCGGAGCGCGGCAGCGAAAAAGAGCACGGCGACGACGGTTCCGGGGCGCAGGGAGGGGGTGTTCGTCATGCGCCCACTATAGCATTCCCCGTGGTAAAATGTGCGGATGGAAAAAGTGATCAAGAAGCTGAGTGAGTTCGGCGAAGGCTTCAAGCACCACCACGAGAATTACGAGGCCTCCTCGATCTCGGCGATCCGCGAGAAGGGCGGCGTCTGGGATTTCGGCGACACCGTCTTTCATTTCCCCGAGCATTTCGGGTTTTGCTACGGCGTCGACAAGGCGATCGACATGGTCTTCGAGACGTGCTCGCGCTTCGAAGGCAAGCGCATCTTTATGACCGATCAGTTAATCCACAATCCCTACATCAACGGGAAGCTGAAGGAAAAAGGCGTGCGGATCCTCCAGAGGGACGCCCGCAACCTCCTTCTCACGGATTCCCTTGAGGCCGGCGACATCGTCGTGGTCTCCGCGTTCGGCACGGACTTCCGCGACATGGCGGCGATGAAGGAAAAAGGCGTGACGGTGGTCGATTCCACCTGTGGCGCGATCATCAACGTCTGGAAACGCGTTGAGGGCTACGCGAAGAACGGCTTCATCACCGTGATGCACGGCAAGCGGAACCACGAAGAGACGCGCGCCACGCTTTCGCAGACGGTGAAAGAAGGCGGCGCCTACGTCGCGATCGAGAACACGCAGGAAGCCCGCGAACTCGCGGACGTCGTGCGCGGGAAAACGCCCACCGCCGAATTCCTCGCGAAATATTCGGAAGCGGTCCTCCCCGGATTTTCGTTCGACACCGTGACCTGCAAAATGGGCATGGCGAACCAGACGACCATGCTGAAAGGGGAGTCGCTCGACATCCAAAACATGCTGCGGCAGGCGTTCCTCGAGCGCTTCGGGGAAGAGGCGACTGCCGCGCGCTTCCGAAGCTTCGACACGATCTGCGGCGCCACGCAGGACCGCCAGGACGCCGTCCGGAAACTTTTGGAAAAGAAACTCGACCTCATCCTCATCGTGGGTGGCTTCAATAGCTCCAACACGACGCACTTGGCCGAGATCAGCCACGGCCGCCTCGACGGCTACCACATCGAATCCGCCGACGACATCCTCTCGGCCGACGAACTCCGCCACCGCCACCCGATCACCGGAAAAGTCGAAACCGCGAAGGGCTGGCTCAAACCCACCACCCGCGAAATCGGCATCACCTCCGGCGCGTCCACCCCAGACGTCACCCTTCTTACGATCATCCAAAAAATCCGAGGCTTTAAGAAAGCTTAGGCTCAGGATTACAGAGAATAAAAAAACGAGATGGGAGAAACCCCGTCTCGTTTTTTTATTAGACCGTTCCCGATGTTCTAGCCCGGACGGGTGGGTTTCATCGCGCTTCTCTTCAAGGTGTCGAACCAGCGGTGCAGGGACTTCACGCGACGACGGCGAGCCGCAATCTCTAAATCTTTTTTCGTGATCATGCCTGACTCCCTTGTTTTGGTCTTACGGGGAGTATGGATGGGAAAAAGCGAATAGGCAAATAGGGCCCAGCTTAAGACCCACTCGTCGTGCGGGCTCCGGGAGGCGTTTCTGCCTCCCGTTTCCGATTTAACGTTTACGGAGAGGCAGAACGGCCCAGGCCACGAAGGCCGCTTCGAGGATCAGGTAATAGATCACCCACTGCATGCCGCCGGTTCCGGCGCCGTAGCTGTGGAGGCCGCGGCCGAGGACGAAGTTCACGCCGTACCAAGTCATGAGAACGAGTAAAAAGCCCAAGACCGACCAAAGCGCCAAGCCGAAGTCGGTCAATTTTTTCGCCCAGCGCAGGTGGATCGCGATCAGGTAACCAAGGAACGTGATGAGCGCCCAGGTTTCCTTCGGGTCCCACCCCCAGAACCTTCCCCACGATTCGTTCGCCCACACGCCGCCGAGCACGGTGCCCGTTCCGATGAGGAGCGTGCCGAGCTGGATCACGCGGTCCATGAGCGACCCCGATTCCTTCGCCGCCGCGGCCGGAAGTTTTCCGCGCTTCGCGAGCCAGAGGTGGCGGTGGCCGAGGGCCATCGCGAGCCCGAACCCGCCGTAGCTCGAGACGATCGTCATGACGTGGACCGAGAGCCAGTAATTCGAACGCAGGACCGGCACGAGGACGTCCAAGCTCGAATCGATCGGAAGAAGACCCGCGTAGATCATGACGAGCGCGCTCACCGCGGCGCCCGCCGAAAGCGCGGGAGCGAAACGGCGGACGGACGCGAAGATCGCCGCGAAGAGAATGAGCGCCCAGTTCATGTAGACCATCGACTCGTACATGTTCGAGACCGGCGGGCGGCCGAGAACGAAGACGCGTAAGGAAAGACCCGCCGTGTGGAGCACGAAGCCGGCGGCCGCGACCACGAGGCCTTCGCGGCGGCGTCCGAACGTGAAAAGGAAGAACCCGAGGACGTACGCGATCGCGGCCCAGCGGAAAGGGGCTATCCGGTAGTAGAGGATTTCCGCCTCGATACGCGCCTCCGACGTGCCGCCCATCCGCCCGAGCGCGTCGCGCGTCCAAGCGCGCGCGTCGTCGGCGCCGCGATTTTCCGAAAGCGCCTTCACGAGGGTGAGGAAGCGCGCGGATTCCGCGCCTTGCGTCCCATAAGGCGACTCCCACGCCTCCATCTCTCCGCGCGCCAGGACGCGCGCCGACTCGCCGGTTGAAAGCGATTCGACCGTACGGAACTTCACGTAAAGCTGTTCGGCTTTCTGTTCGAGCTTCGTCGGGCGCTGATCGGCGTCGCGCTTGGCCTTCACCGCGCGCACGATCGATTCCAGCTTGTCGCGCGAAGGCTCGAGCTCGGCGAGCGAGAAGAAGTGTTTTTCATCCGAAAGGCCGAGGGTGCGCTTCAGTTCCGTGTGGTCCGCGCGGATCCACTCGAGGGACGCCAAACGTGGAAGATCCGCGAGCGCGTCGATCATCGCCGCCGGAGCGGAGAGCCCCGCCTGCGTCTCGCGGCCGGAGACGAGTTTCATCGTCTGCCGCGCGAACGCGTCGAAGGGCTTCACGCGCCCGTTGTGCTGGATCGGAATGCGCCGTGCGGCCTCGAGGTCGTCGCCCGAGGGGGAAGCGTCCGCCGGGACGGCGAACGTCAGGAAAAGGAGGGCGGTCAGAAACGTTTTTTTCATTCGGAATCCTTTCCGGTGAAGAACGGGTGAAAGTAGAAAAGGAGGATAACGCCCGCGAGAATCACGAGCGATCCGCCGTAAATGAGCGGGATTCCCGGGTTTTTCGCGACGGTGAAGACGGAGCCTTCGCCTTCCTCGTCGTCCTGCATGTAGGACGACTGAAAAATGCGCCACCCCGCGTAATCGAGCGGCTTGTTCATCGAAATCGTGCGCCGGATCGAGACGCCTTTTCCCGGGTCGACGAGCGTCACGTCGCTTTCGAACGACGCGGGGTTCGTGGTGCCGGGGTAGTCTTTTTTACGGAAGTCCTCGAGCCGCAGAACGAACGGAACCTGCCGCGAGTTCGGAGCGAGCTGGAAAGAGATCGCGCCCACGTTCGTGGAAAGGGTGGCACGCTCCCCTTCGACGACCCACTGTTTCCGGCCGCCGGCTTCGAATTCCACCGCGCGTCGACCGGCGGGATTTTTCTCGTCGAATGAAAGTCCGCCGTCGGGCCGCGCGCGTTCGATGAGGCGTTTGGGCGTGAGTTTCATGTCCATCCAGCCGGTCACGACCGGCTCGCCTTCGCGCAGGACGCCTTCGGCCGCCGCCGATTTCGACGATGCGACCTTGTAGCGCCAGGGTTCGCCCTTCGCGGCCGGAGCGACGAACGTGAACAAGGCTCCGGCGGGTTCGTGGCCCTCGGGAAGCTCGGCTTCGAGTTCGACCTCGAGCCCGAAGACGTCGTTGGCCGCACCGCCTTTCAGCGAAGCGAATTGAGGAAAAAGAGAAAGCTTCGTGTGTTCTTCGGTGCGGCCGCTCGCGTCGGCGACCGTGAATTCCACCGCGGGATTGAACACGACTTCTTCAGGCGCGTTCACGAGACCCGCGCCGTCGACCTTCGCCGCAGGGAGGTAGCGCATCTTCACGATCGTAAGCCCGCCGCCGAGCGGAAGGGGTGGCGGCACGGTTTTTCGCACGTCGACCTCGAACGTGTCGCCGCCGGCGCGTCGTATCTTGAGAAGGGCGGGGGCTTTCTCGCCCGGCGTTTTCAGAACAAAGCGCGCGGGGCCGATGCGCGCGTCGTCCTCTCCGCCTCGTTCGGCCAAACGCACTTCCTGGCGGAGCCCCGTCGATTCGCTCGCGAGCTCCGCCCATACCGTGCGGTTCGAGGCGTCGCCGGGCGCGCCTTCGATCCATTCGCGGTTGCGGACCGCATGCTCACGCACGGCCGTCAGCCGAATTTCGCCGACTCCGCCGGGAAGGGCCTGGCGGATGGGCAGGCGGTTCTTCTGGCCGAGCTCGATGCGCCGCTCTCCGGCGGGACCCTTCATGACGAACACGTGGCCTTCGACTGTGATCCGGTGGTCAGTCTCTCCCTCGAAAACGGAAATTTGCCCCTCGGAACCGAGAAGGCGCGACAGAAACGCGCCGGAAAGGAGAGTCACGATGCCGATGTGTGTGATCACGAACCCGACGTGGCGTTTCTTGAAAGGCCATCGGGACAACGCCGCGCAGATAAGGTTGAGGGCGATGAGCGCAAGAACCGCGTCGAACCAAAGCGTGGTGTAGAAGGTCTTCTGGGCGAAGGGGGTGCCGTAAAGCGACTCCAGGAACGTCGAGAGGACGAGCGTCAGGGCCAGCAAAACGAGCAACGAAATCGCGAAGGGAAGGGAGCCGAGCCGTTTGATCCAGGTCATACCGGCCATTATCCGATTTTCGGCGCGCGCAGGCAAGAAAAACCCGCCTGTGGACAAGCTCTGCACGACCAAAATGTGCATATCATAAGTCCTTTTGTTTAAAATAGTTATGAACTGAAAGGAATTGTTAAGAAAACTTGTAATAGTGAATTCCATAATGTAAATTTATAGTAGTAGTAATAACTAATAAAAAGATGATAAATATGATTAAAGAGAACCCACCCAGCAACGCCTTTTTCAACGCCCTTTTTTTCGGCGCTAAATCAAGACTTTGCAAATGCTCCGCAAAAAGGCTTCTCGCGGGCCTTTTGCTTTGCGCGTTCGCTTCCACGAACGCGGTCCCGGCGTTCGCGATGCCCGCGGGTTTCACGGTCGAATCCGGCGACGTCACGTTCGACCAATCGAATCCGGGCATTCTTCTCATCAACGCTTCCGACCGCGCGATCATCAACTTCGACTCTTTCTCCATCGCCCAAGGCGAGACGGTCCGGTTCGTCCAGCCGATCGATTCGGCGAGCGTTCTCGGGCGCGTGACCGGCGGATTCCAATCGGATATCTGGGGTTCGCTCTTCGCCAACGGCGAGTTCGTTTTCGTCAATACGAACGGCATCCATTTCCACGAAGGCGCGAACGTGCAAGTCGGATCGCTCGTGGTTTCAACACTCGGCATCGATTCCGCCGCGTATCTCGCGAGCCAGTACCGATTCGAGAAGGCACCCGATTCCGAGATCGGCCGCATCTTGAACGAAGCCGACATTCGCGTCCGCGACGGCGGACACATCGCGCTCGTCGCCGAACGGATTCAGAACACGGGACATCTCACGGCGAATCTGGGCTCCGTGGCGCTCGGGACCGGCGAGAAGGCGACGCTCTCCTTCGACGAAGCGGGGCTCATCACGCTCGTCATTGACCGCGGCCTTTCGCGCGAGCTCGTTGAGAACAGCCTCGGGATCGACAACTCCGGCACGCTCGCCGCGGACGGCGGCCGGGTCGTCCTCACCGCCGCGACGCTCGACGAAGCGTATGTGACGCTCGTGAACAACGAAGGCGTGATCCAAGCGGGCAGCGTGGTCGAGCGGGACGGCGAAGTGGTTTTTGCGGCCGGAGGCGGCATCGAACAGAATGGCCGGGTCACGGCTACGCACGTGAAGATCGGCGAAGGCACGACCGTCGAAGCGAACGATTCGGATTTCACCGTCGAGGGAAACTGGACGAACGACGGCACGTTCCTCGGGGAAAATTCCTCGGTCGAGCTCGTTGGTAGCCGCCGCTCCGAAGTGCGCGGCGACAACGCGTTCCACGACCTTTCGATCCGCGTGCCCGGAAAGACGGTCGCGTTCGAGGCGGGGAAGACGCAGACGATCGACGGGACTTTGAAAGCCGAAGGCGCCTACGGCCAGCACGTGAAGCTCATTTCCACGGAAGCAGGCGCTCGCTGGAAGGTTGACCCGTCGGGCGCTCGCGACGTCTCTTACGCCTGGGTCGAGGACATGGACAACGTGAACGCCGTCGAGCTTTTCATGCGGGAATCCACCAACCGCGGCAACAGTGTGAACGTGGACCCCACCGGCACTTGGACGAACGGCGACGGGGACAGCCTTTGGTCGAACGCCGCGAACTGGTCGGGCCTAGGCGGCGCGACTCCCGGCGCCGGCGACGACGTCGTGTTCAGCGGCATTGGTAGCAGCGACTCCATCGTGGATGCTTCGTTCAGCGGCACCGTCGGCAGTCTGAGCTTAAACGCGGGTTACGCCAACCGTCTCTCGCTCGGCCGCTCGCTGACGGTCACGACGGCGTCGGGCCGGAGCGGAAACGTGACCCTGAACGCCGGTACCTTCGACTTGGAAGGCTTCGACCTCACGACGCAAGGCTTCACCCAATCGGCCGGCATCCTCGAGCTCTTCGGCTCGGAAAACGTCAGCTTCACCACCTCTCCGACGCTCTCCGGGGGAACGTGGCGCTACACCGGCGACGGGGACGGCGCCGCGGACGTTTTCACCATTAAGGAATTTGGCGGAATCGATTATTCCACGCTGGCGATCCAGGGAGTCGATCTCGGCGACAGCTTCATCCTCGGCGCCGACCTCCAAGTGGAGTCGCTGACCACCGCGGCCGGGGGTTCGCTCTCGGCCAATGGCAACGATATTACCGTCACCGGCACGATGACGATGAACTCGGAAGGCGCCTTCCTCGCGGGTGCGGGGAACACCCATACATTCGGGGGCATCACGGTGCTGTCGGATACGTCGACCTTCAACGGAGGCAGCTCCACGATCACGGTGACCGGAGACGTCTCGCTGCTGGACGGCACGTTCATTTCCACAAGCGGCGACCTCTATATCGAAGGCGATATCATCACCGGCAGCAGCACCACGTTCACCCATAACGGCGGCGCCGTTCATATGTCCGGCACCAACCAGCTCGTTCAAGGCGAATTCGTTTTCCATAATTTCTCGAAGGTCGCCGCCGGAGGAGGCGAAGTACTGTCGTTCACCACGCTTCCTGGCTTCGACGCGACGGTGGAGGGATTGCTCGAGCTTCGCGGTACTCCGGGGAACCTACTGACCCTCCAAAGGTCGGGGGCGGGCCAGTGGCACATCGATCCGCAGGGAACGCGTTTCATCCAGTTCGTCAGTGTCAGCGATAGCGCAAACGACAACGTCACCGCGATCAGCGCGGTAAGTTCCACCGACGGCGGCGGCAATACCGGATGGAGTTTCGGCGGCGCGACGACGTTCACGTGGAGCGGTGCCGTCTCCTCGAATTGGAGCGTCGGTGGCAACTGGGACATCGGCACCGCGCCGACCAATACCGACAACGCGATCATCGCCAACGTCGCCACTGATCCCTTACTCACTCAGAACACCACGATCGGCAATCTTACGGTCAACACGGGCGGGGTGCTGGACCTGAACGGTTTTAATTTCACCGTGTCCGGCGCGCTTTCGAATAGCGGCACGCTGCGTTTGGAGGGCGGCGAAACGGTGTCCGCTACGATGGATACGGACTCCGGCACGGTTATTTACGACGGTAGTCCAGGAGCGGCCGATCTCGCCGCCGGATATAATTATTTCAATCTCTCGTTCGCGGGTTCCGGCACGTGGAACAATCTCGCCGCGCTCGACGTTAACGGAGATCTTTCGATCGCCGCGAGCAATAGCCTTGTGTCCAACAATACCGCGGTGAACGTCGGTGGAAACTGGACGAACGCAGGGGGTTACGTGGCCGTCAACAACACGGTGACGTTCGATGGCACCGGTACCCAGACAGTAATCACCGGCGGCACCGGAGCCCTCCAGGACTTCAACAACGTAACCGTAAACAAGACCGCCGGATCAGTTCTCCTCAGCACGAACGCCATGGATATCGACGGAAATTTTACGATCTCGAACGCGACCAGCGTGCTCGATCTCGCCGATCAGGCGCTCACCGTCGCGGGGACTTTCTCGAACAACGGCACGCTTCGTCTGCTAGGCACCACGAGCGGAGCACTCACGATGGATACGGATTCCGGTACGGTTCTTTATTACGGGAACGGTTATCCGGGCCTCGTGCTCGGCTACCTCTATAACAACCTGACGTTCGCCGGAAACGGATCGTGGACCCAATCGGCGGCTCTCGACGTGAACGGCAATCTCACGATCGGCGCGACCGACTCGCTCGAGTCGAACGACAACGATGTGAACGTCGCCGGAAACTGGACGAACGCCGGCGGGTACGTGAGCGGCGCGAACGCGGTCACGTTCGACGGCGGAGGCGCACAGACGCTCATCACCGGCGGCACCGGAGCGACGCAGGACTTCAACAACCTCGTGGTGAGCAAGAGCGCCGGCACGCTCACGGTGTCGACGAACGCGCTGGATATCGACGGCGCTCTCACGGTTTCGGCGGGAACACTGGACGCGGATACCCGGGCCGTGACCGTCGGCGGCCTCACGACGGTTTCCGGCGGGACGTATCTGGGCGGATCAGCTCTTCAGACTTTCGGAAACGGTCTCTTGGTCACTGCAGGCGCGATGATCGGCGAAACCGGGACGCTCGATTTCAACGGGACCGTGGTCGTCGAGGGCGGCACGCTGACTGCGTCTTCGGGGACCACGACCGCCGCGGCCGATTGGCGCATCCAATCCGCCACAGGCGGCACGTTCCAGCACAACAGCGGGACGCTTGTCTTCGACGGCGTGGGCGCGCAGGGTTGGGCGACCGGCGGCATCGGCGCCGGTTTCGCGTACAACAACGTGACCGTGGACAAGGCCGGTGGCACGCTCACGCTCGGAAGCGCGGTGATCGGCGGCCATCTCGATGCGACCGGCCAAATGAACGTCCTCCAAGGCGAGTATTCGGCCGTTAATGCCGGCGGTTACCAGACATGGGCGAGCGATCTCACCGTCAGCGGCGGCACGTTCACGGCAGGCAACCAGACGGTCGACGTGAACGACGACCTCACTCTTTCCAGCGGAACGCTCACGGCGGCTTCAGCCGGGACGGCGTTCACCGTGGGTGGCGACTTCACACGCTCCGGCGGCACGTTCAACCACAATTCCGGAACGATCACGCTAGACGGGTCGAATCAGACGGTCTCCGGCTCCACGGCTTTCAACAACCTCACGAAGACCGTCGGTACGGCCGCCACACTCACTTTCGCCGCCTCGAGCGCGCAGACTGTGGCTGGAACACTCACGTTCGAGGGCGCGTCCGGCCAGCTCCTCAGCCTGCGCTCGAGCGCGGGGGGTTCGCAGTGGTCGATCGATCCCCAGGGAACCCGGAACGTGTCGTTCGTGGACGTGCGCGATTCGAACAACGTGAACGCGACACTCCTTTCGCCGGCAAATTCTACGGATTCGGGCAACAACACGAATTGGTTCACCGCCTCAGGCGGCTCCGGCGGCTCCGGCAGCGGAAACACCGGTACGGGCAACAACGGAAACAACGGCGGTATCGAGCAGCTCGGCGGGAATCAAAATAACGGTGGTGGAAATCAGAGTGGCGAGGGAGAAGAATCGGAGGGCGGAGAAAACGCCGGCGAAGAAGAGGGGGGTGGGGAAGAGGGCGGGAGCGAAGGCGGCGGAAATTCCGGGAATCAAAACGGCGGAGGTTTCACCAGCGGCCTCCCGGGGGGCAACGGTGGTCCCGCGGACGACCAGGAGAAAGAAGGCGCGCCGGATCGCGAGACGTTCGTTTTCGTCGACGAGGGCGCAGTCGACGTCAACAGCCAGATGGTCTACGACGGCGAGGCGATCTCCGTGAAGAAGGATGGCACCACCGTGGTCCGCATGCGCGCGGTGTACGTCACGAATATGGAAGGAATCAAGGTCTACCGCGCGAAGATCCACACGCCGATGAAAGAATTCAAGTGGAAGGAAGGGCCGTCGGGCCTTGCCGCGACGTCGAAGGGAACGGAAGTGTTCTCCGTCACCGCGAAATCGAAAAAAATCGTCGCGCTCGACACGTCGAATTTCATCTCGCGCGATATCTACGGGCTCGAGGAAGGCTCGACCCAGATCGTGCTTTCGCCCGACGACACGATCGCCTACGTCTCGAATGCGCTGAACGACACGATCCAGGTGGTCGACGTGAAGAGCGAGACCGTGCTCCGCTCTTTCCGCACGGGCACGATGCCTTCGCAGATGGTCGTCACGCGCGACGGAAAATCCTTGTACGTCCTGAACCGGCTCGACAAAACGGTCACGCGGCTCTCGACGGCCGACGGCCGCACCGAAGCGACGTTCCAAGGCGGCGACTCGCCCTACGGCCTAGCGGTCTCGAAAGACGAGTCGACGCTCTTCGTGAGTGATTCCTCCGCGGGCCGTGTGCTCGCCCTGGACGCCAAGACCGGCGCGCGCACGGCCGAGATCCCGGTCGGCGAATCCCCGACGGCCCTGCGCTTGGATCCGGAAGGGAAGACGCTTTTCGTCTCGAACCGCGGCTCGAACTCGGTGTCGATCGTGGACACCGCGTCCTTCAGCGAAACCTCGCGCGTGGAAGTCGGGAAAATGCCGGCGGGCCTTGCGATCGTTCCAGAGGGAGACAAACTTTACGTGGCGAACGAACTTTCGGGCAACGTCTCGGTCGTGAACGTCAATCAGCGCCGCGTCGTGGAGACGATCCCCTCGGGTATCGCGCCGAGCCAGATCGTGATCAGCTCCCCCCAAAAACCGATGAAGCGCTAGAAGAATCCGCTAAAAACCCGCGCGCATCGAAAAATGCGTCTGCGGACGGTCCTCGTCCGAAGAGTCGTCCCCGATCGGATAGCCGACGTCCACCTGAAACGCCAGATCCCGCTCGAGATTCACCCGCAAACCGTACCCCACGCTCAAAAGGAATTTGTCCTTCACGGATGTGTCGGTGAGGCGCGTATTCGAAAACGTCTTCGCCCCGTCCAAGAAGCCGACGAGCCGCAAGGCCTTGCGCCATTTCGTCTTCGTTTTTGGAATCGTGGCTTTTTTCGGTATGAACCAGAGCGGCGCCCCGAGTTCGGCGGAGAAGCCGTACCCTTTTTCGCCGAGTGCTTCGGATTCCGGATAACCGCGCACCGAATACGCGCCGCCCGCGCGGAACTGCTCGAGTGAGGTGAGATTGTCGTCGGTCCACTGCGCGTTCGCGCGCAGCACCATAAGTGCCTCGCGCCACACGCGCCGCACGTGCGAGACGTTCGCGGTGTAATAAGTGAATTCGTTGCCGGAGTCGCGGCGGGATGCGCGCGGATCGACCGCGTCGAGGCCGCCGAGGAGGCCCGGAATGCCCCAGTGGACGTCGTAGGAGGCGGTCGTGCGCCCGCTGCGGTTTTGGAAGGCAACGCGCGGCCCGAAACGAAGGACGCGCATGCGGTCGAACGCCGAGCGTCGGTCGTCGACGAGCGTCTCCGAATCCTTCACTTCGAGCGCCGCGGAAAGGTCGAACTGGAGCGAGGGTTTCCGGATCAGGTTCTGCGTGACGCCCGGCACGAGTGTCCACGATTCGCCTTCGATCTCGAGCCGTTTCAGGTGTTTCACGAGTAGGCTGTCCGCGAAGCTCCCGGAGAGGTCGAACGTGGTCCCGTTCTGACGGAAGGGGACGGCGTACTGGAAGGAACCCGCCGAGAACGCGCCTTCCTCCGCGCCAGTGAAGCTCGCGTTGAAATCGTGGCCGAGGCCCATGAAGTTGCCGTGCTTGAAGTTCGCCGTGTGGCGGGAAAGGTGCGTGAGCTTCGTGCCGCGGTTCGAGAATTCGTACGACCCGTGAAACGGCCGTTTGTCCTGCGCTTTTAGAATGATGTCCGAGGTACCCGGATCGGCACCGGCGATCAGGTAGGCTTTCGCCTTGCGGTCGGGATGCTGGTTCAGGAAGTAGAGGCTGTCCTCCAGGTCGCCGAAGCGGAAAATACGGTCGGGCCGCAGGCGGATGGAGTCCCGGTAGACGTCCTGCCGGAAATGTTTGTTTCCCTCAACGAAAATATTCCCGATCTTGCCTTCGATCACGCGGATCGTGACGGTTTGGTCCTGCACAGTCTGGGGCGCCAGGTATGCCCGGCTCGTCACGTAGCCGAGGGAGCGGTAATGGTCGGTGACGATCTTCGCGAACTGTTTGAGCTCCGCGAACGTGGTTTTACGGTCCTCGAAGGAATAGGCGTATTCGGAAAACGCCTTTTCGCTCACGACCGTGTTGCCCTGAAAGTAAATGGTCTTCACGACGAAGGCTGGACCTTCCTCGTCTGAAGAGGTCTCTTTATCTTCGCCGAGATCGATCGTGGGGATCTCCTCGCTGGCCAAGCCTAAGTCCTCGGGGGCCTCGCGGAACGTCTCCGCTTGGGACGTGAGTTGGTCGGTGAAGTCGGACGGGAGGTCGTCCGCCGCGGCCTGTCCCGGGGCGGGACTGAGGAGGCCGGTGAGGACGAGAGCACCTATAAGGAAGAGGCGTTGCCGCATGACGGAAATCATAGCAAAAAGAGCAGGGGAGGAATAGAAAAAAGCGGTCTCTAATCAATCCTTATTTCCCTATTGATATCTCACCTATCCTTATGTAAACTTTTACTATAGTTAACAACCATCACACGGTAGCGTCTTATAAAGGAAAGAAGGGTTCCATGCGCTTTTCAAAAAGGTTTTTTGCGGCGGTTCTTGCGACCGCTTTTTCCGTGACGTCCGTCCCCGCATGGGCGCTCCCTTCCGGCTACACCGTCGAGGCCGGCAACGCCTCGTTCGACACCTCCGACCCGAACGCGCTCGTCATCACCGCGTCGGACCGCGCCATCATCAACTTCGATTCCTTCTCCATAGGCGCCGGCGAAACCGTGCGTTTCGTCCAGCCGATCGATTCGGCGAGCGTCCTCGGGCGCGTGACCGGCGGCCTCCAATCCGATATCTGGGGATCCCTTTTCTCAAACGGCGAATTCCTTCTCGTGAACCCGGCCGGCATCCACGTCCACCAGGGCGCGGTGATCGAAGCGGGTTCGTTCGCGGCCTCCACGCTCGCGATGGAGAACGCCTCTTACCTAGCCGGCGATTACGTGTTCGAAGGCATCGGCGGCGCGGTCCGGAACGACGGAACGATCTCGGCACGGGACGGCGGCTACGTGGCGCTCCTCGGCGGCGCCGTAAAAAATACGGGCACGCTTACCGCGCGCCTGGGCACCGTCGCGCTTGGCGCGGGCGAAAAACAGACGCTCGCGTTCTCCGGCGCGGGCGTGAAGCTCGTCGTCGACCGCGGCCTCGCCGAAAAACTGAATGCCGAGGCGCCGGTCACCAACGAAGGGACGATCGCGGCCGATGGCGGCACCGTCCAGCTCACGGCCAAGATGCTCAACGACACGTTCGATCTCATGATCAACAACGAGGGCCTCGTGCAGGCGGGCCGCGCGGTGGAGAGGGACGGTAAAATTGAGCTCACGACCAACGGGTCGCTCCGCAACGTCGGCACGCTCGACGCGACCGAGGGCGACCTGATCGTGCGCGCCGAAGGCGACGTCGTCTCGCTGGGAACGCTTCGAGCCGGCTTTTTCGACGAATTCGGCGCCACGTTCCGGCTCGGAGGGAACTATTTCGCGGCGGAATCGTCGATCCTCAACAAGGACGGCGCGGTGAACATCTCGACCGGCAACTATGCCGGCGACATCTTCGACCTGGGCGACATCATTTTCGACTCCGGCGCCGTGATCACGCTCACCGCGGACGCGAATTTCTTTTCCGACCATCCGGGCGGCGACGGCACGGGTGCGCTCATCTTTTCGGGGGCCGGTACGACCTTTGACGGCCAGGGATTCAATCTCCGCCTCTGTTCGAATGATCCGGTGACCCTGAATGCCACCTTCACCAACGTGAACAACCTCACCTTCCTGACCGCTCTCGGCACGGTCGGAACGCCCGAGAGCTTCACGTTGACGTCGGACGTCGCGGCGAACGGTTTCATCCAGGTTTCATCCGGCCTCCTGATCAACACTGCTGGCTTCGACATGCGAGCGGGCGGCAACTTCGTGATCTCGACGGGAGCCAAGGTGAATCTGACCGGCAGCTCCGAGCTCCATGCCGACTTCAACGCCGACGGCACCGGCGCGTTTCTCATGAATACGGGCGGCGTTCAGGGCGACGGTATGATCGTCGGTAACGGCAACGACGTGATTCTGGGCACCGGCCAAGCCGCGACGCTCCGCGGAATCACCGGCACGGGCAACCTCACGCTGACTTCGTCGACGGGCTCGCAGACCTATACCGCGAACGCCGCGATCTCGACGACGACCCTCACGCTTTCCACCGCGAACTCGAACCTCTTCCTGAGCGGCCAAAGCCTCACAGCGACCACGCTCATCAACAACGGCACGCTCGCTCTGAACGGCAACGAAACCGTGACGATCGGCACGTTCGACACGGATTCCGGCCTCGTGGACTACGCAGGCGGCGCGGCGTACGTGGGCCTCGCGGCGGGGAACGCCTACAACAACGTCCGCTTCAGCGGTTCGGGTTCTTGGCAGATGGGCGCCGCCGCCGACGTGAACGGCAATCTTTCGATCACCGGCGGCACGCTGAATTCCAACGGCCAGGGCATCACCGTCGCGGGCGACTGGACGAATTCGGCGACCTACACGAGTGGCGCGAGCGTCGTGACCTTCGACGGCGCCGGCGCCCAAGCCGTGAACGGCGGCGCGTCAAGCTTCGCTGGCCTCTCGCACACCGGCGTAGGCACGCTCACGGTCACGTCGAACCCTCTGACGGTGACCGGCAGCCTTTCGAACGCCGCGGGCACCCTCGCGCTCGCGGGGCAGGGCCTGACCGCTTCGGGTGCCACTTTTTCGAACGCGGGCAATGTCTCGCTCTTCGGCTCGGAGACGATCACGGGCCTCGTCCAGGACACCGATTCCGGCACGTTCACGTACGTGGGCGACGGCGACGGTTCCGCCGAGAGCTTTACGGTGAAAGATTTTGGCGTCACCGACTATTTCAACCTGACGTTCAACGACCCCAACGCGACGAAGGACACGTTCGCGGCCGGAGCGGGCATGAGCGTCGCGGGCACGCTCACGCTGACCTTGGGGACCTACAACGCCAACGCCAACGCGACCACGGTGGCCGGGGCGGCGTCGCTCGTGGGAGGCACGTACCTCGCGTCGACCGCGACGCAGACGTTCAATGGCGGCCTGTCGGTTTCCGGCGCGACGTTCACCGGCTCCACCGGCGGCGTCGACGTGAACGGGATCTTCGCGATGTCTTCGGGGACATTTACGGCACCCGCCTCGGGCGCGTCGTTCACGGTATCCGACGACTTCAACGTCTCGGGCGGCACCTTCACGCACAATTCGGGAACGGTCACGCTCGACTCCTCCACGAACGCGACGGTGAACGCGCCCCTCGTGGGACTCACGTTCAACTCGCTCGTCTCCAGTACGTCGGGAAAGACGATCCAGTTCACGTCGGGGGACACCTTCAACGCGGCGAATTTCACGATGAGCGGAGTCTCCGGAACGCCGATCGTGCTCACTTCCACCGGCGGTGGTGCATGGACTGTGAACCCGACTACGGCGACAGTTTCCTTCGCGACAGTCACGAATTCGAATAACACCTCCGGCACCACGATCACGGCAACGAACTCGACCAACGTCTCGGGGAACACCAACTGGAACTTCCCGACGCCTCCTCCGGGCACGCTTGATCCCGTGATGGCCCAGATCGGTATGTCCGAAGTGCGGCGTCTACAGTCTTCGAATCCGAACGCGGCCACGGACTTGCTTGCCGGCACCGAAGACGACGACCAAGACCTCGTCACCGGTGCCGACGCGCTCGCCTTCTCGAGCGCTCCGGGCGGCGGCAGCTCCTTCGAAGCCCGCGGCGCGATGATGAGCGGCGGCCGCGTGGAGTTGCGCTAAAACTACGTGACTCTCCGTTTTGCCGTGTTACGATAGGCGCATGCGTAAGCCAGCTGCTTTTCTAGCGCTCGGCATCCTGTTATTTGCGGCCGTCTCCGCGGCCGAGGACACGCGTCCCGTCGACGAGCTTGTCACCCCGTCCGAAACCTTCCGCGATGATTTCTCCAAGCGCCCCACGCCCGTCTCGCAGAGGCCGTCGATCCGCGTCGTCGAAGAGGCTCCTGTCCCCGAGCCCGCGGCCGACGGCCCGTCTTTCTTCGTGCGTGAGATCCGACTCGAAGGAAACGTACGGTATTCGCGGAAAGACCTCTCGCGCCATCTCGCGCGCGCCGAAGGCCGCAAGGTCACCTTCGGCGAGCTCCAATCGGTCGCGAGCGCGATCACCGCGCATTACCGCGAGCGCGGTTTCGCCACGAGCCGCGCATTCGTGCCGCCGCAGACTGTCGAGAACGAAACCGTCACGATCCGCGTCGTCGAAGCGAAGGTGGGCACGGTCAAAGTTGAAGGCAATAAATTCTACGCCGACCGCGTGTACACCGAGGCGATCCACGCCGAGCCGAATGAGCCGCTGAATCTTCAGAATCTTGAGTCCGATCTTTTCTTCCTGAACCAGAAGCCCGGCCGCCGTGCCGAGGCGTTCCTAGAGCCGGGCACCGAGCCCGGCACGTCCGACATCCTCTTGAAAGCCCACGAATCGAACCCGGTCCGCGCCTATTACGGCTTCAACAACCGCGGCACGAAGCTCACGCACCGCGGCCGCCACTCGGCGCACGTCGACCACTACAATCTGACGGGGCACAGCGACGAGCTCCGCACGGCGCTCACCGGGGCGGAAGACGGCGCGCTCGGCGCGGGCGCCATTTCCTACCGTTTTCCGATCGAACGCACCGGAACGACGCTTTCGCTCGACACGAGCTACTCGAAGACGCGGCTCGTGAAGCATTTAAAACCCGCCAATATCGAGGGCGAGTCCCTGGGAATCTCACCCGGCCTCACGCAAACGCTCTACCGGACGCCCACGCTCGATGTGAGTTTGTACGCGGGCCTCGACGTGGTGGATTCGAAGGCGCTCATCGACGAACAGAAGACGAGTTTCGACCGCATGCGGGTCATTCGCACGGGGCCCCGCGTCACGCACCGTGACAAGACAGGCCGCACGCTCCTTTCGGCCGACGTCCACTGGGGCCTCGACGATTTTCTGGGTTCTTCGAGCAAGAACGAGACCGTGAGCCGTCCGAATTCGGGAGGGGAATTCCTTTTCTTCACCGCCGATTGGGCGCGCATCCAGCAGCTTCCGTTCTACCGCTCGTTCCTCATCGCGCGCGCCGGCGGGCAGTGGACCGATGACAACCTCACTTCCGTCGAACAGTTCCGCGCGGGCGGCATCTATTCGGTGCGCGGCTATCCCGAAGCCGACGCGCTCGGCGACGTCGGGTACCACTTCTCGCTCGAGTGGAGCGTGCCCGCTTCGTTCTTTCCCGACGACTGGCGCCTGCCGTATTACAAGACGAAGTGGAAGGATTCGATCCGCCTCGCCGCGTTCCTGGACGGCGCGAAGACCTTCTCGCACAACCGCGCCCTTTCGACGGACACGAAGGACGAATTCCTTCTCGGCGCGGGCGTGGGCGTTCGGGTGAACGTCGACGAGCGTTTTGCGCTCCAGCTCGATTACGCGCAGCCTATCGGAGACGATTCCTCGGACAAAGACCGGCGCCAGTTCCACCTGGCGATGACTTCCGGCTTCTAGAGCGTGTTCTAATGGGGCACGGCCGGGCCCGTCCGCCATGCTGAAACACCTCCGCTTCATCGGGCGTTCGCTGCGCCACCGCAATTTCCGCCTTTTCTTCATCGGGCAGAGCCTTTCTCTCGTCGGAACCTGGATGCAACAGGTGGCGATCAGCTGGCTCGTGTACCGCATGACCGGCTCCGCGCTTCTTCTGGGCGTCGTCGCGTTCGCGAGCCAGGCACCCACCTTCGTCCTCTCGCCCTATGCGGGCGTGATGGCTGACAAACGCAGCCGCCACCGGATGATCCTTCTCACGCAGGGGCTCTCGGCGATCCAGGCGACGCTCCTAGCGGTGCTCGTGTTGACCGGCTCGGTGACCGTGCCGTGGCTCATCGGCCTTTCTTTTTTCATCGGCCTCGTGAACGCGTTCGACATCCCGGCGCGCCAATCGTTCATCGTCGAGATGATCGACCATCGCGACGATCTCGGGAACGCGCTCGCGCTCCACTCCACGATCTTCAACTCCGCGCGGCTCGTCGGCCCCGCCCTTGCGGGTGTGATCATCGCCGTGGCGGGGGAGTGGCCGTGCTTCGTCTTGAACGCGCTGAGCTACCTCCCGATCCTCTGGGCACTTTCCCTCATGCGCTTCCCGAAAAAACCCAAGGCCGTGCCCGAGCACCGCTCGCTGCGCCACGAGCTCGAAGAAGCGTTCGCCTTCGCGTTCCATTCGCAGCCGATCCGTCTGGCTCTCCTCATGGTGACGCTCGGCAGCGTGTTTGGGGCGCCGTACAACGTGCTTCTGCCGGTGTTCGCGAAGGACATCTTGGGCGGCGGCCCCGCGACGCTGGGGTTCCTCGTGGCTTCCTCGGGCCTTGGCGCACTCACGTCCGCGCTCTACATGGCCTCCCGACGCGAGCAGACGGGTCTTCTTGCGAACATCGCCAACGCGAGTGGCCTTCTCGGCCTCGGCCTCACCCTCTTTTCGATGTCGCACTGGTTCGCGGTTTCGGCCCTCCTCATGTGGCTCGTGGGGTTCGGCATGATGACGCAGATGATCTCGGCCAATACGCTCGTCCAGTGCGCGGTGGACGACCGCATGCGCGGCCGGGTGATGAGCCTCTACACGATGGCCGTCATTGGCATGGCGCCGGTCGGCGGGCTCCTAGCCGGGGCTCTGGCGAGCCGCATCGGAGCTCCGCGGACCCTCTTTCTCTGCGGCCTCGCGTGCCTCCTGGGTTCAGCGTGGCTTTCGACCCGCATCCGCTCCGCCGAGGCCCCGCTTCTCTCCAAATAAACATTGCGGACTCGCGGGCGCTTGGGATAAACTTTAAAAACTCCACGCCGAGGTAGCTCAGTGGTAGAGCGCCGCCCTGAAGAGGCGGGCGTGGGCAGTTCGATTCTGCCCCTCGGCACCACTTTTAAGATTGGACCAGGCCGTTCGTTACCCATTTATTTAAAATGGTTTACGAACGGTCTTTTTTCATTCCGCGACCCTTTCCGTTCAGGTATACTAACTCCTTAAACAGGAGGCCGAATGTTCCTTTCGCTCATGCTCGTCGCGCTCGCCGTGGGTTACAAGGTTTTCGTCGAAGCTTCGAAAGAAAAGAACGATGGGCACCGCACGCTTGGCCGCTTGATTGGGATCTACGTCATGATAATCGCCTTCGCCCTGTCGATGGGCTCGCTTCTCAAGTACTCCTGCCTGGGCAAGGCCGGCGGCCCGATGGGCGCCAAAAATGCGATGTGCGGTCTTAAGAAGTAAGAGCGCTTTCGCGGGGAATCCATGAAGAACAAAAAGACGAGAAAAATCCGCGTCCGCGACCTTGAGATCGGCGGTGACGCGCCCGTTTCCGTGCAGTCGATGTGCGCGACCCACACGCGTGACGTCGACGCCACGCTCGCGCAGATCGCCGAGCTCGAAAAAAAAGGCGCGGACCTGATCCGCATCGCGGTCGACAACAAGACCGACGTCGCCGCGCTCGCCGAGATCCGGAAGGGGACGAAAGCGCGCCTCGTCGTGGATCTCCAGGAAAATTTCCCGATGGCGGAGCTCGTCGCCCCGCACGTCGACAAGATCCGGTACAACCCGGGTCACCTGCACCACCTCGAGAAGGACAAGCCGATCGAGAAGAAGGTGGAGTGGCTCGTCGCGATCGCGAAGAACCACGGCCTGGCGCTCCGCGTCGGCGTGAACTGCGGGTCGGTTGCGCCGGATTTCCTCGAGCGCTATCCCGGCGACCACGTGAAGGCGATCGTCGAGAGCGCCGCGTGGAACTGCGATCTCCTCGACGAGCTCAAGTTTTCGAATTACGTCGTGTCGCTCAAGGATTCCGACCCGGCGAAGGTGGTCTCGTGCAACAAAGCGTTCGCCGCGCGGCGCCCTGACGTCCCAATTCATCTCGGCGTGACCGAGGCGGGTCTCCTTCCCGACGGCGTCACGAAGACCCGCATCGCGTTCGAACAATTGATTCCGCTCGGGATCGGCGACACGATCCGCGTGTCACTTACGCTTCCGAACCCCGAGAAGTCCGAAGAAATCACGTGGGGCCGCCGGATCTTGAAGGACATCGAAGAGGGAAAGTTCGTTTCCGTGCCCGAATTTTTCGGCAAGGGGCTCAACATCATCTCGTGTCCGTCTTGCTCGCGCGTCGAGAACGGCGATTTCGTGAAGCTTGCCATGGAAGTGAAGGAAATGACCGCTTACGCTCGCTCGCACAAGTTCACCATCGCCGTCATGGGCTGCCGCGTGAACGGCCCCGGCGAGACCGATGACGCGGATCTCGGTGTTTGGTGCGGCCCGAGCACAGTGACACTGAAGCGCAAGTCCGACACGCTTGGTTTGTACCGCTACGACGAGGTGCTCCCGGCGCTCCGCACGGAACTCGATCGCCTGATTGTTACCAGACACCAGGAGGAAACTTGATTCGCAGGTCCCATTTCAGCAAAAACGGAGATTGGGTGGTGCTGGCCTGGATCGTTTTCATGCACGTGGGTGCGCTCGCGGCGTTCTTCACGTTCAGTTGGAAGGCGCTCGGCGTCGCTCTTTTTCTTTGGTGGCTGGCCGGCGGGATCGGCATCTGCCTCGGCTATCACCGCTATTTCACGCACCGCAGTTTTTCCACTCCCAAACCTTTCGAATACTTCCTCGCAATAATGGGCTGCCTGGCAGGGGAAGCCGGGCCCATCGCCTGGGTCGCCGCGCACCGGTACCACCACACCTATTCGGATCAGGGGCCCGATCCGCACAGCCCGCTCAAAGGCTTCTTCTGGGCGCACATGGGCTGGCTTTTCGCGCGTGAGGACAATCTCAACACCCTCGAGGCCTGCAAACGGTACACGCCCGACATGGCCCGCGACCGCTTCCTCGTGTGGCTCGATAAATGGCACATCCTTCCCACGTTCGTTTTGGCCGGCATCCTTTACTGGGCTGGCGGCTGGAGCTTCGTGGTTTGGGGCGTGTTCGTGAAATCCGTGCTCGTTTACCACAGCACGTGGCTCGTGAACTCGGCCGCGCACATCTGGGGCTACCGCACCTACAAGAGCGGCGATCAATCGACCAACAACTGGTGGGTCGCGCTGCTGACGTTCGGCGAAGGCTGGCACAACAACCATCACGCGTTCCAGCGCTCTGCGCGCCACGGCATGCGCTGGTGGGAGTTCGACGTCACATACCGCACGATCCAGCTTCTTTGGATCCTCGGGCTCGCCAAGAACATCCACCTTCCCGTCGAACCCGCCGCGAACGGCCGCACGCAGGCCGTCCAAGGTTTCGGCGATTCGAAAAACACGCTTCGCCCGGCGGCCGATGCGTAAGGCGCTGGCCGCGGCCCTCGCTCTTATTTTTTCGGCGTCCGCTGCGTCCGCCGCGACGCCCGCGGATTTGGACCGCCGCGTCGCGGAAGCCCAGTCGGTCGTCGCGGAAATCATGCGCTCGCCCGATCAGGGCATCCCCGAAGACCTCCTCGTCAAATGCGAGGCGATCGCGATCTATCCTGCGGTGTTCAAGGGCGGCTTCATTCTGGGCGCGCGTTACGGCCGCGGCGTCGTCGTGAAGCGCGACAAAAAGACCGGCAAGTGGGGGCCAGCCGCGTTCTCCACGATCGGCGGCGGAAGCTGGGGCCTGCAGGCGGGCGTCCAGTCGACCGACCTCATCCTCGTCATCATGAACGACAGGGGACTGGAAGGCATTCTCTCGAATAACCTCACGCTCGGCGCGGACGCTTCGATTTCCGCCGGCCCGCTCGGGCGAAGCTCCGAAATCGGCACCGATCTTTCGCTCCGCGCGGGCATCTTCTCGTATTCGCGCAGCCGCGGCCTCTTCGGCGGCATCGCGCTCGACGGCGCGGTTCTCACGCAGGATAACGCCTCGAACTCCGACTATTACGGACGCCCGGTCTCCTCCAAGGAAATCCTCCTCGAAGGCAAGGTGTCGCACAAGCCCGCCACGCGCGCGCTCGCGGACACCCTCAACGAGCACTCCCAGCGTTTCAAGAAAAGGATCTCTCGTTAACCTTTACAGTCCCTCCGAAAATAGGTAAAATAAGCGTTCCTAAAAAATTAATTTTCGCTGGAGTAGCTCAGCTGGTAGAGCAGCGGTTTCGTAAACCGCAGGTCACCGGTTCAATCCCGGTCTCCAGCTCGTTTAGCACCATGCGCCTTGCGCGCATCCCGGAGGGTCAAAAATGGCCGGCAATCAGGTCGTCAAATTCACCGACGCGAATTTCGACGCGGAAGTCGTCAAATCGAACGTGCCCGTGCTGGTCGATTTTTGGGCCGAATGGTGCGGTCCGTGCCGCCTCATGTCACCGATCCTCGACGAGCTCGCCCCCACTTACCAGGGGAAGGTCAAGATCGGCAAGCTCAACGTCGACGAGAATCAGGACGCGCCGACCAAGTTCGGCGTGATGAATATTCCGACGATGATCGTGTTCAAAGGCGGCAAGGAGAGCGAGCGGATCGTCGGGGCGATGTCGAAGGCGGACCTCCAGAGAAAGATCGACCGCGCGATCACGGCCTAAAGTTGCTTCCCCGGATCGCCGTTTTTTGTTCGGGGAACGGTTCGAATTTTCAGGCGATCCTGGACGCCGCACGCAAGCGATCGCTCCGCGCCGAAATCGCGCTCATGGTCTGCGATAATCCGAAGGCTTTTGCGCTCCGGCGCGCCGAGAAAAACGGCGTGCCGGTTTTTTTGCTCTCTCCGAAACTTTTCGCCAAGCGCGAGGAGTGGGAGCGCCTCGTGACGGCGGTTTTGAAGAGCCAGAAGATCGAAGCGGTGGTCCTCGCCGGTTTCATGCGAATTCTCACACCCTCCTTCATCCGCGCGTGGAAGGGGAGGATGCTCAATATCCACCCGTCATACCTGCCCGCGTTCAAGGGCGCGCACGCGATCCGCGACGCGTTCCAGGCGAAGGTGAAGGAAACGGGCGTCACAGTGCATGTCGTGACCGCGAAGCTCGATTCGGGGCCCGTTCTTTTGCAGGAAAAGGTCAAGGTCCTTCCCGGGGACACGCTCGAGTCTCTTGAGGAGCGCATCCACGAGGCCGAGCACCGTTTGTACCCCGCGGCCATCTCTCGATTCCTTCGCACGCGCCGTTGACCCACCCTGCGTCGCGGTCTATAATGAGTCCTTTCGTTTCCGGTCAACGTCGAACGTCGTCTAATTTTTAGGAGAGAATCGAATCATGCCGAAAGCCGCCATTAAACAGATCAAAGCCCGCGAGATCCTCGATTCGCGCGGTAATCCCACCGTTGAGGCCGACGTATGGCTCGCGAACGGGGCCTTCGGCCGGGCGGCGGTGCCGAGCGGCGCGTCCACCGGGGAATACGAGGCGGTCGAGCTGCGCGACGGCGAAAAGGGCCGGTATCTCGGCAAGGGCGTCCGCAAGGCCGTCGACAACGCGAACACCCAGATCGCCAAAGGCCTGAAGGGCAAGGACGCGCTCGACCAGAAGGCGATCGACGCGCTCATGATCAAGCTCGACGGCACGCCCAATAAGGGCCGCCTCGGCGCCAACGGCATCCTCGCGGTTTCGATGGCCGTCTGCCGCGCGGCGGCCGCTTCGCAGGGGCTTCCGCTCTGGAGGCACATCGGCAATCTCCACGGGAACAAGAAGTTCTCGCTGCCGATTCCGATGGCGAACATCATCAACGGCGGAAAGCACGCCGACAACAAGATTGATTTCCAGGAATTTATGATCGCTCCGCTCGGCGCGAAGACCTATTCGGAAGGTCTCCGCTGGATCACCGAGATTTTCCACGCACTCAAATCGACGCTTAAGAAGCAGGGCCACATCACGGCGGTCGGCGACGAGGGCGGGTTCGCGCCGAATCTCGGCAACGAAGAAGCGCTCGACGTCATCATGGAAGCGATAGAAGCGGCCGGCTACGAGGCGGGCAAGCAGATCAAGATCGCGCTCGACTGCGCGTCCTCCGAGCTTTTCGACGAGGGCGGCCGCAAGGGCTATAAGTTCTGGAAATCGAATCCGTCGAAGCTTTTCAGCGCCGACGACATGATCCAGATCTATTCGCAGTGGGCCAAGAAGTACCCGATCTATTCGATTGAAGACGGCCTGGATCAGAACGACTGGGACGGCTACGTGAAATTCACGAAGGCGATGGGCTCGAAGGTGCAGATCGTCGGCGACGATTTCTTCGTCACGAACCCCGAGCGCCTGAAGAAAGGCATCGCGATGAAGGCGACGAACGCGATCCTGATCAAGGTGAACCAGATCGGCACCGTGTCCGAGACGCTCGAAGCGATCAAGATGGCCCAGAAGGCGGATTACGGCGTGATCTCCTCCCACCGTTCGGGTGAAACCGAGGACGCGTTCATCGCGGATCTCGCCGTCGGCACGGCCGCGGGCCAGATCAAGACCGGCTCTCTTTCCCGCACGGACCGCGTCGCCAAATACAACCAGCTCCTGCGCATCGAGGAAGAGCTCGGAAACAAGGCCGTCTACGGGCTCAAGGCGTAACGGGTGAAGGTCAAGCGGCCCGGCACGGCCGTCGTCTTCACGCTGCTCGCGGCGGCGTTCGCGGCGCTCGTGGCGCCCCGCTTGATTCAGGTCGAAAGCTTGAAGGCCCGCCACGGGAAGCTTGAGGGCGAGGTCGTCCGGCTCCGTCACGAAAACAACCAGCTCGAGCGAGAGCTCAGGCTCCTGCGCGACGACCCCGTATACCTCGAGAAGGTCGCGCGCGAGAAATTCAACAAAGCCAAGGAAGGCGAAATCGTGTACAAAGTTGTCCGTCCCGGGGAACCCACCGAGCCCCGTCAGTAAGTTGGCCAAAGTCCTCATCCAGCTGAACGGAATTCATAAAGCGTACGGCGAGCGAGTGATCCTCGACGACGCGACGGCCGCTTTTTCCGAAGAGCAGAAAATCGGCCTCATCGGCCGAAACGGCGCCGGGAAATCCACGCTCTGTAAGATCGTCATCGGCGAGGACCAGGCCGACGCGGGTGAGGTGTGGCTGAGCCCCGAACTCCGTCTGGCCTACCTCGAGCAGCACGATCCGTACACCATGGAAGAGACGGTGATCGACTTCCTCATGCGCTACACCGAGCAGGAGGAGTGGCGCTGCGGGAAGATCGCGGGACAGTTCCAGCTGAAGAACGACCTCTTGACGACGAAGATCGGCGCGCTCTCGGGCGGCTACCGCACGCGCGTGAAGCTCACCGCCATGCTCCTGCGCGACCCTAATTTCCTCATCCTCGACGAGCCGACCAACTACCTTGATTTGAAAACCCTGATCCTTCTCGAGAACTTCCTCTCGGAATACGAGGGTGGATTCATCATCGTCTCGCACGACCGCGAATTCTTGAAGAAAACCTGCGAGCACACGCTCGAGGTCGAAAGTGGCGCCTGCACGATGTATCCGGGCGCCGTCGCCGACTACCTCCTTTTCAAGGAGGAGCAGAAGGGGCAGGCCGAGAGCTACAACCGGAACATTGAGGCCAAGCAGAAACAGCTCCAGACGTTCGTCGACCGCTTCCGCGCGAAGGCTTCGAAGGCGAGCCAGGCGAAATCGAAAATGAAACAGCTTGCGCGCCTGAAGACGATCGACATCGACCACCCCCTTACGAACGTGCACATCAAGATCCCGCAGGTCGACCGGCGGAACTCTTTTGCGCTCCAGTGCGCGGACCTCGCGATCGGCTACCCCGAGCGCGTGATCGCAAGCAACATCAACGTCGAGATCAACCAGGGCTCTCACGTGGCGGTGCTCGGTGAGAATGGCCAGGGCAAAACCACGTTCCTGAAGACGCTCGCCGGCGACCTCCAGCCAAAGTTTGGAAAGTTCAAGTGGGGCCACGGGCTCAAGATCGGCTACTACGCCCAGCACGTCTTCTCGGAGCTTTCGGCCGACATCGACGTCTACGCGTACCTTGCCGCCAAGGCAGCTCCGGACGTCTCGCGTCAGGAAGTACTGAATCTCGCCGGAAGCTTCCTCTTCAAAGGGGACGACGTGCGGAAACCGCTCAAAGTTCTCTCGGGCGGCGAACGCGCCCGCGCATGCCTCGCGGGACTCCTTCTCGCCAAATGCCACGTCCTCATGCTCGACGAACCGACGAACCATTTGGATTTCGAAACGGTCGAGGCGCTCGGCCGTGCGTTGAAGACCTTCCACGGCACCCTCTTTTTCGTGAGCCACGACCGTACGTTCGTAAATCTGATCGCCTCCGAGATCGTGGAGGTGAACAAGGGTTCCGTTCTGCGTTACCCCGGCACCTACGAGGAATACGTGTACCACCTCGAGAACCGCGTGCAGGAGGAGATGGAGGAAGGGGACACGGCGTCCAATTCAAAGCCCGCCTCGAAACCCAAAGCCTCCTATCACGAACAGAAGGAAATGCAGTCCAAGAAGCGGAAGCTCGTGGGCGCGATCAAGCGCGCCGACGAACGTATCAAGGCCTTCAAAGCCGAAAAAGCCGGGATCGAGGATCTTTTCACAAAGGCCCCGTCGGCGTGGACCCGCGAGAAAAACGAACGTCTGGACGAGCTCGGCCGGCTCATCGACGCCGAGGAAGCTGAGTGGCTCAAGCTCCAGGACGAAGCGGTCGAAAATGACAAGAAAATGGCTTAAATATTAATTTTATATCTATTAATCTACTGTCCCCACCCCTTTTTTTAGAGTTCGCCCCTTGAAAGTCTGTGGATTTCATGTAAACTTGGACCACAAGCTCAGTTGAGATTTTTTTGAAGTACTTCATTCAATCATTTAATATCAATTAGGATATTCATAATAAAAGATTGAATAAAAGAAGCCTTCCTCACTTAAATTCTCCGCGGTTCCGGTCGCGGTTCGGCCCGTTTTTCCGCGGGACGGCAGCCGTTTTGGTGGCCGCTTTCCTGTTGCAGGATGTCGCCTTTGCGAAAGGCGAAGCCTCACCCGCGTGGACGGCCGTCGCCGCCGCGCGTCGTGGTACGGATCAGCAAAAAACCGCCGCGTCGATCCCCGCCAATTTTGGACTGGTCCAAAAATCGGCGGTCCGCGAGGGCGAAGAAATCATCGTCAACATCCAGGACGCCCACAAAAAAATCGGGGCCCAGGAATCTATCGCCAAACTACTCGAAGCCCTGGTGCGCGATTACGAACTCCGTATGGTCGGCGTCGAGGGCGCATCAGGCCGAATCGACGCGTCGGTGGTCAATTCGTTCCCGGTCGAAAGCGTCCGCCGGCAGGTCGGATCCTACCTCGTCCGCGAGGGGAGCATTTCGGGCAGCGAGCTCTATGCGATCGCGTCGGAGAATCCGGTTCCGCTGTACGGTGTGGAAGACAAGGATCTGTACCAGGAGAACGTCGACGTTTTCGGTAAGGTCATTAATGCAAAACTCGAGGCGCGGCGTTCGTTGAAGGCCCTGTTCGAGGCCTTAAAGGTTCTCGAAGCGAGCGCTTATCCGCCCGAGCTGCGCGCGATACTCGAAAAGCGCATGACCAAGCGCGGCGGCGACCTGCGGTTCGAAGCGTACTGGGAGGCGTATGGCGGGGCAGCCCGCGAGAAGGGGATCGGCCTCGCGCGGTACCCGAACGTCGAAAAGCTCTCACTGACGGTGGAACTCGAGAAGAAGATCGACTTCAGGCGAGCCGGCGCCGAGCGCGACGCGTTGATCGACGAGCTCAGCAAGAAACTTTCCAAAGAAGATCTCCGCACGCTGATCATGGAGAGTCTCCGCTTCAAGAAAAACGAGATCACGCCGGGCGCATTCCATCTCGAACTCTGCCGGATCGCCCTGAAGAACGGCCTGTCTTCGACGCGGTACTCCAACCTCATTGTCTATTCAGAATACACCGTGCGCTTCGAAAGTATCGATCTGACTGCTCTTTTCGAAGAAATCACGCTTTTTGAGAATGAGGTAAAGGAAGCGCTCTTCGAGAACGACGATCAGCGCGCGCTCGACCGGCTCTCCCGACGCGCGTCGGTCCTGGCAGGCATTCTCGAAACCACGTTGACCTCCTCGGAATACGCATTCTATTTGGCGAACCGGGGCGAATGTTCGCCGGAGGAAGTGGAGAACGGCCTGGAAAAATTGTCCGCTCGCCTCGGTACGGCGGCGCGCGTCGATTTCTCCTCGATTCGAGCGGCACTGCCGTCGGCGGAACGGTTTTACACGATCGCAGAAAAGCGCAACGAAACCCTTCTCAAGAACACCATCGACCGCATGCGCCGCGAAAAGGTGCGCGTGGCCGCCCTTGTCACCGGAGGCTTCCACTCGGAAGGTATCGCGAAACTTCTGGAGAGCGAAAAGCTTTCGTACTTGGTCGTCATGCCGAAATTCGACCCGGCCTCGGGCGACCGCCCGTACGTCGCCGTGCTGACGCGCCGTCCGAAAGAAATCGAAAAGCAGTTCGCCGAGGCGGATTTCTACCTTGCGCCGCCGTCCCGCTACGATCTTTCCGCTGAGCTGACGCGGGAGGACCAGATGCGCGACGTCGCGCTCATGTTCGCTTCGCTGAACGTACAGCAGGCCGTCGGTGCTGTGCCGGCGGAATGGCAGGACAAAGAGAAGGCGTGGCAGCGGTACGTCGACACCTACACGTCCCGCTACGCCGCGTTGGAATCCGGCGAGCGCGCGAAGCGCCTTTCGCCGGCTGATGTGGACGCTCTGCGCCGCGCCGCCCGCGTGCGCCGGCAGGGGCAGGAAACTTTCGAGATTGCGTTTGCTTCCGAAGGCGTCGCGTTCCGCGTGGCGCGGACCGCCGACGGCAAAGACCTCACCGGAGACGTGGTGCGCGTCATCACCGAGAGCGGCGTCGAGGCCGCGACGCCCGCCGGACTCGGAACGGGGACGCCGAGCCTGGAGCCCGCCGCGTTCGATGCGTTGCTAGATCAAGTTTCCTCGAGCGCACGCGATTTTTTCGCGGGCCGCAACACCGCCGCCGACGCGGTCCTCGCGCGCATGACCGGCCATGCCGAACGCCGCGCTCGCGCTTCGCAGGCCGTCCTCACCGGCGACCAGACCACCGCCATCGGCCTTGCGGCCGCGCGCGTTGCCTCCGAGCTTGCGCTTCCCTCCGTGCTGGCTCCGGCCGCCGTCGAACCCATCCTTCGCATCGCCGCTGCCCGCTCGCCGTTGCGCGCCGCGGGGGCGCGTATGTCGCGTCGCTTTGGCGAACGGCTCGAGGATCGTACGCTCACCGCTGCAGACATGTTCCTATTGAATTTCGGCGATACCTCGGTGGGTTTCGGCTATGAGGATCTGAATCTGCCTCCGGCGATGGTTTCGGGGCTGGTGGCTGGAGCGCCGCCGAGCGGGCCCCCGCAGCGTCCGAACGATACGTACCTTATTCCGGTCGAGCCCGGGCGTCCGGCCACTTCGCCGTTCAGCAGAGGTTCTTCGCTCGACGGTAAAGGGATATTTATCGACGATTTCGCGATTCCGCTCGACGTTCCGTCGGTTCCGCTGGATTCCCGCCGCGACGCAGACCCCGTCGTGGATCAGCCTCTTTTGGAAGCGCTCTACGGAGACGTGGATGCGGATCCGCTGGGTGGGCAGTTTTGGGAGGACTACAACGCCGGGTCGTCGCGTTATCTCGTTTCCGACGAGGTCGTGGAGCAGCTCGCTCTCTCGATGCTCTCGGAGCCGCTCGCCGCCGAACCGGCCGCGCAGGAGGCTTTCGGCCCGGTGTCGCTCGCGCAGGCGGCGGGCGAGACGATCATCATCACCGACGTCATGATCACCGAGGCGTCCGAAGCGTTCCTGGCGGACGAGGACTTCCGCCGTCTTTTCAGCGTGGCGCCCGGTGAAACGCAGGCCGATACGGACCTGCGCATTTTCGTCCGCAACCAGGCGGTGGGAGCTCTGAGCGACCGCACGCTTTACGAGCGCGGACTCAACCCGACGCAGGTCGCGCAGTTCTACCTCGACAACATCTATCGGCCGCAGCTGCGGGTGGTGGAGGAAGCTGGACCCGCACTCGAGCAAATTCATCGGCTCGACGCCCTGATCGGACAACTGCCCGAGGAGATCCGTGAGCGCGCCCAGAATGAAGGGGTGCTGCGCGCGGTCTACGATTACCGTATCTCGGCCCTACCGGCGGGGCAGTTGACCGCGGTCGATTTCGCCCAGCGGCGCGTGATCGAGGCTTCGCAGTCTTACGCGATTCCGGGCTACCGCGAAACCTTCACCCGCGTGAACCTGGATACCGGAAGCGCGGTCGTTTCTACGATCGATCCCACGTACAACCAGGTGCGGTTCGTCGTGGACGATTTGAACCTGCAGGCCGGGATTTTGAACGATCCGCGTTTCGGAAATGTCCTCGAGCTGTACGGGATTGATCCGGCCGAGCGCTCGCAGGTGGCGCAGCTTCTCGGCGATCTCGCATCCCAGATCCGCACACCCTACCGCCAGACGGGCCTGCGCTTTGTGGGAACGCCGGAATCCGGACAGCAGGAACCCTTCCAACTGACATTCACTTCTCCCGAAGACGTAGTTACGCTCGCCGTCCGCCAGCTCGAGTTTGTCCGGAACGGAGAAGCCTTTGATTTTCTCCGCGAGGTCTACGGACTCCGCAGTGGCCGCAACGAGCTCGCCGCGTTCCGGAACACAGATCCTTCCGATGTCATTGGTGCCCAGGTTTCGCCGTTCCTGCGCCAGCTCGTCGCCGAGAACATCGACAACGCCGAGCTCCTCATCGCCGCCAAACATTTCCGCGACGCCTACGGCGCGCTCGCCTCCGTCGAGCGCGCGAAAGTCGACGAGGTTCTGCGTATCTTGGGCATCGACCCGCAGCGCGGTTTGGCGGACGCCGAAAACATCCGCCTATTGGCCAATAAGGGCGTACTGTTCGGAACGACGCTCGACGGACGCATGGTCGAGCGTGACCACGCATTCACGCTCAAGGCGTTTCAGGCCGTCATTGATCTGCGCGACAAAATGCTCGCGCTGAACGCGACGGACCCCGAGCTTGCACGCGGAATCGACGAATGTTTCATGGAGCTGTTCGGTTTTAAAATCCTCGACGGTATCCAGGAGGCGGAGATCGCGCGCATCATCGGCGCGCTCGTGAAGCCGGACCGGACGCTGCGTGATCCGCAGGAGCTGATCGACTTGTGCGAAATGATCCACAAGCAGAAACAGCTAGGCGGAATCGTGTTCGGGCTGTCGCAGATCGGCGGCGGCATCGGATTCGGTAGCGGCGGCGGAGGAGGAGGCGGCGGATTCGGCGGCCGCGGCAACTTCGGCGGCAGCGGCGGACCGGGAGAATTGCGCCCGCTTCCCGAGGTGCCGTTCACGCCTCCGCGCGACATCATCGACTACGAGTGGATGCCGCCGGACATGCCGGATCTCATCGAACAAGCGCGCCGCATGCTGCTTGAGCAGTACGAAGCCGAGCGCCTGTTGCAGGAAGCCGATATCGAAGTGCGGGCGCAGATGATCGTGGATCTGGTTTATACCGCGGGCGACTGGCTTCAGCGCGGCGTCGATTTCTTAAACTCTCTTCTTCCCGGTGCCGCGCCCGAAGCCCCGGAAGCGCCCGCTCCGCCGCTGCCTCCGGCGCCCCCGGCGGACGGCCAGACGGCCGCACAAACGGCGATCAACGGCGAGTCGCGTCAAGAGACTCTGCTGCGCGCGGCGCTGATCGGCTTGGCCGCCCTTTCGATCCTTTTGGCGGCTCGTAGAGGCCTGCAGGCGCGCCGCGCCCGCCGCGAGCTCGACGAACGCGAGGCCGAGTTGCTACGAAGGATCGAAGAGATCCTCGCGGCACGTAAGCCTATACCGCGCGATCCGGAGCCGTTGGCGGCGACGGAGACCCCCGTCGCGCAGGTCTCGCAGCAGTCCGCTGAGGTTGTGGCTCCGGCCGCGTTCGTGCCGGTGGAGGAAGGCCGCGACGAAGATTTCGAGAATGTGCGTTTCCGTGCCGATGCACTGCGCCAGGGCTTGGCCGGAACGACGGGCCGCGTCTCTTCTCCGCTCCTGCGAAGCGCCGTCGAAACGGCGGCCGGGGCCGCGGAACAGGCCGCCGACCGTCGCGCAGACGCCGCCGAAGCGCTCGCGCCTCTCGTTGCCGAAGCACAGGCCCTCGACGAACGCTTGGCGGTGTCCGCCGAGCCGGAAGGCGCGGACGCGGAAGCTTTGGTTTCGCTACGTGAAGCGCTGGCGCTCGCCGAGCTGGGCATCGCCGGGGCCGCGGTTTCCGACCAAGAAGCCGATATGTTCCGCACGCAGGCGGACGAACTGCGGCGCCAGATCGGCGAGATCGAGGCTCGCGCCGGAGCGGTACGCGACGAGGTCGTCGTCCAGGTCGCCAACGCGCTGGCCGAGCCCGACGCGGAAGCGCGTCTGGAGGCTCTCGGAGCGACGCCGCGCGAAATCGACATGGCCCGTCGCGTGAATCTCGAGGACCTCATGCAGCGCACGCGCGAGGAAATGTACGCCGCCGAACTGGAACTGTACGAAGCGCTTTCGCGCCTCCGCGCCGCGCGCGCCGAAATTTACGCCAACTCCGCGCGCGAATACGAAGCATCCGCGCCCGCATTAAACGAGCTGATCGCCACGATCGAGCGCGCGCTTCCGGCGGCCCAGCGCGCCGCGATGGCTTCTGCGCGTGCCCTGGACGTGCTGCGCGCGATTCCCGACGACGCCGCCCGCGTCTTGAGCCCCGCAAACGCCTCGAAGAGCCTTTCGGCTGATGTCGTGTCTTTGACCGGAGAAGCGATAGGGCACGCGCTGCATACGCGCGACCCTGAAGGCGGAGCTGAAGCACGGGAGGCTCTGACGCGCGACGGCGGAGCGATTGCCCGCGTCGACGCGCTCGGGACCGCGCTCGCGGAAACCGAACCCGGCCTGTCGCAGGCTCTCGGGGATCTCGCTCAGGATCTACGCGGCGCGACCGGCACGCAGGCCGAACCGCGCTGGGCGGAGCGCGCGGTCGAAGCGGCCGTTGCCGATCCCGAGATTGCTTCCGAGCGGGCGGAGGAAGTTTCGCGTCTCAAGACCGAGCTCGACGCGCTCCGCGTGAACGCGCGCCGTTCGATGTGGTCGGCGCTGCGCTTCGCCGTTCTCGCTCCTTTGCTCCTGACCGCAGCGCTGTTCAGCGGATACCTGCTCGACCTGTTCCGCGGAACACCCGCGTCCGACCGGGGCCGTACCGACACGGCCGCCGACATCCGCCCGGACGCCGCGGGAGCCGCGCCGGCCCGTGCGAAGGCGAAGGCCAAGGCGAAAGCCGCCGCACCCACGCGCGATCCCTACACGAAGGCCTACCACGTTCACCGTTTGCAGCTGCAGATGCCGACCGCCTATGAGCTGAAAGTCGAAGCGCAGGTCGCCGTCGCGCAGAAGGAGGCACGCGCTCTCGACGTCCTCGAAGCGGAGATCCGCGAGCTGGACGCCCGATTGGAGAAAGCGTCCTCAGGTCCCGAGCGTACCGCTCTCGCCGATCGTCTCGAGGCCAAGCGCCGCGAATATTTCGCGCGGCTCGGCGATCCGTTCGCCGTCGAAGTCACGAATGTCGATCTCAAGTCGCCGGTGGACGTGTTCCAACGCAAGGCACGTCTCTTGCGTGGAATGCTGGACGAACTGCGGAAAGCGCCGAAGGGCCGCGAAGACGAGATTATCGAGCTCGCGGCAAAGGTGCGCGTCGCCGAGAACCTGGTGAAGACGCTCGAGACCAAAGCCGATCAGGTGCGAAAGCTCAGACAAAATGCCGATGCGCTGCGCGAAGAGACGATGGCCGCGGTTATGACGAGCTGGAATGCGATGGGCGGCGTGCGTCCGAAAGGGGAGTGGGACCGCGAGCTTACGCACACCCTCACGATCGGCGGCCGCACGATCACCGTGCGGGAGCCGCTGGGACGCTCGCGCTGGCCGAATCCGTCGGGCGTTTCCGAATTCGCGTACTGCACTGAAATCAAGCTCGGCATCCATCCGACGACCGGAGAGGTGATGTGGTATCCGGTGCGGCAACACAGCCCGTCGGGAACGCCGTCGGCTTACGTCCAGAAGTTCCGTGATCCGACGAGCCCGTTCTATTTCCGAGATCCGGCCACAGGAAATTTTGTCGTGCGCCACGCGCCTATCGTCATCTACAACAGCGCGAAAGGCCGTATCGACGGCACGCTGGACGCCAGCACCTATCCGATCCCGCCGGGATACGAGCGGAACACGGACCCCGGCGCCCGCCCCACCACTTCTTATTACTCCTGGGTTCTGCCGGTGAACGCCTCGGTGCTTCAGCTTACGAGGGAGCAGTACGAGGCACGTTCGCGGCTGCCGCGCCGCGTCACGGACGCGATCACGTTCTTCGAAGAAAATGGCGCTTACTACGAGCTAAACTTCGGCGTCGACGTCACCGAGCTCCAGGCCGGCGAGCAGTGCCTGCTGGTGCAAGACGGCGGCCCGATCGAGATCTCCTACGAACGCCAGGGCCGCTTCGTGAAAGGCCGCTTCTCACTGCGTAAGGATCTGAAGCTCGTAACCGGCACGCGCAAAACCTTCCCGAATCCGTACCTTGGCTTCGGGACTCACCTGGTCGCGGAGGACCGTGAAAATTACATGCTGACCGGCGGCGCGATCGTCAACGTGCGCGGACTGCGCGGCACCGGGCTATACGCCGGTGCCCCGTCCTACCTGCCCACGCGCGCCGCTTACGACCGCGCTCTGCAGATCATTGAAGAAAGGAAGAAGGTCGTTCTCGAGCGCATCGAACGCACAGGCGGCACCCCCGAGCTGCGCAATCAGCTCGATCTCCTGGGCAAACTTGTCGTGCTCTATCAGGAAGGGCGGACGATCGTGAACGTCGTCGCTCGCCCGAGCCCGGTTTGGGCTCAGAGCCAGGTCGTGTCGGCTTATCGCGAGTACCTGCAGCGTGTCGGCGAAGCCATCGACCGGTTGAACGAAGAATTGAATCGCGCTCCCGAGCGGGAGGAAGAGGCGCCGGTACTCCCGCCTGCCGACGCGCCTGATGCCCCCGTGCCCGCAGCCGCCGCGCCCGAGGCTCCCGCAGCTGCGCAGCTGCTGCCTTTCCTGACGCTCGTCGTCGCACAGGTGGATCCGCCCGCCGGCAAAGACACCGAACGCCGCGTTTCGCCGGTGGAGGGCGTGCCCGTGGCGCCGCCGAAGAACGCCGGCATCTCACCCGACAGCGTCGCGGAGCCGATGATGAAAGCCGACGAGACCGGTAAGCACCGCGAGCCGCTCGGGCAAGGTTGGCTCCGCACGCCGCTCAAGGACGTGAATCTCGGTGGACAATTCGCGCGAATCGTCGTGCTGGATGCTTCCGGCCGCCCTGCCTTCTACCTCACCGGCGACGTGCGCGTAAATGGGAAGACGATCGCCGACATCGACTTTGCCAAGACGCCTCTCACGGCCAAAGACAAGATCTCCGCACAATACGTGACCGTGATCCGGCGTGACGCACGCACGGGACATCCGACCGGCTCGATGACGTCGCGCCTGAAGGCCGGTTCCTCGTTCGCCCTTCCCGAATTCAACCCGAACGTGGAGAAGCTTTTTCCAGTCGATGTCGACGTGCGCCAGACGATTAACCGCGGAAAGTCGGCGGACGGCGCGTTCGATGTCTTCGAGGTGCGCACCTACCTCCTCGACGCCGCGGGAAGACTTCGCGTGGAGGACGGACGCGCCAAATACGTGCCGCACGTCGAATACCGCAGCCCCGCGACCCCGAACCAGCTTTTCGCCGCCATCTATCCGTTCGACGGCGATCCGAACGTGCGGCTCGACATCCGTGGCGGAAAGATTGCGGGCGTGCTGAAAGCCGACTCTGGAGAAGCGACGCGCGGCGAAATCGAGGTGCCGACTTCGCGCACAGGCCGCGCGAGCATCTACAATTTCAACACGGGCAAGACACCGGCGATGGAGGCGCAGCCGGTGGCGCGTCTGGTCCGCGTTGGGCAGTCGCTTCACGAGGGCGCCACGTACCCGGTGTTCGAGCGCCGCGACGCCAAGACCGGAGACGTGATCGAAGCGTTCGCCACGAGCGACGCGGTCGGCATGAAGCTCGTCTTCACGACCGACGCCACGGGCACACGCGAGGCGCTCGAGCCGGCCACCGGCAACATCTTTTCGATGAAAAGCGGCTACCGCGTGGGCGACCGCATCGCGACCACGGGTTTCGCCGCGACGGTGACCGTAGACGGCAAGACGTACGACCGCTACGAGCGTAAGGACGCGCGCACGCGCGCGTTGCAGCGCACGTTCGCCGTCGACGAACGCGGCAAGGAAGCTCTGCGGTACGAATCTATTTCTCCCACCGTGTGGGAAGTGGAGGTCGTCGCCACCGGCGCGATCCACACCGTGAACCCGGCCGACTTCTCGCTGGGCGCCAAGACCGCCCGCATCGAATCCACCGGCCGCACCGTTACGATCGGCGGCAAGACCTTCACCGTCAAGCAGCGCGTCGCCGAAGCTGGCGGCAAGGTGGAGCGCGTGCTCGGCTTCGACGCGCAAGGCCGGATCGGCGTGCGTTTCTTCGCCGGTGCGGACGGCCGCATCATCGAGGCGGAGGAGGTCGCGACCGGCGACATCTATCCCGTCACCGATCCGGCGACTTTCGCGGTTGGCCCCAATCCCGTCGCGCGCACGCGCCGCGCGGGCGACGTAACCGCCGGCGGCCAGACTTACGCGCTACGTATCCGTCAGTCTCCGGATGGCACGATCGAGCGCGCGTTCGCGATCGACGCGTTCGGCCGCGAAGGCGTGCGCTATTATCTCGACCCCGCCACGCGTGTTCCGACCGTCGCGGAGGTGACCGCCACCGGCGCTCTCTATGCGGCGGCGCCGGACTGGACGATCGGCGCGCAACTGGGCACCACGGAGCGCCGCCCCCGCCATCTCGATTTCGGCGGCCGTTCCTACGACCTCCTCATCCAGAGAAACTTGGACGGCACGACGCGCCGCATCTTCGGCGTGGATGCGACCGGACGTGAAGTGGCCGCGTTTTACAACCGGCCCGAGCGCGTGAACGGCGTGGCCGTCGCGGGTACTTTCAGCGTGCAGGAAGGACTCCGCGTGACGGATTTACCGGCAGGAGCCGCCGCACGCCGCGGCTATGCGGGCGACGAAACCATCCAGACTCTTTACTACGCGTCGGCGGATTACCGGCTGCTTCCGGCGCTCGGACGCGTCGGGTACGCCGTGAACACGAAAAAAGTGGTCCGGCATGAAGGGAACGAATGGCCCGTCACCGAAGAACTTACCGCCACCGGAAAATTCAACGCGGGTCGCGCGGTAGACCGAAGCCGGGGAGCGGAGAAAGCGATCGTGACCCTCCTCCCCGAGGGGACGTACCAAGTAGAGCTCATCGAGCGGCGCTTGGAGGAAATTCCCGCGGGCGCCCGTAAGCAGCGCATTCGCGTCGGCCATCTGGCGGCCGTGGTGGACGGTTCGTACGTGGCCGAGCGGCAGATCGTCCAGACGTCCTACGTCAGTATGTACGATGTCAATCTGGGTCCCGGCATGCCGGGTACGGAGGAAGTGCTCAATAATTTCCGCGATATTCCGGAAGCCAATCGCGCAATGGCGCTCGAGCGCTTCCGGGTGGGGCTCGACAAGATCGCCCGCAACCTGAACCTGCAGGGCAACGTGCAGCTTATCCTCACCGAAGTCCGAATGACGAACGGCTCGACGAATTATTTTCTGCGCGTGAAGGACGATCCGTTCGGCCGCATCGTCATCTTCCAGGGCGGCATGGGCAGCTTCTTCGGAGGCTCGGTGGGCACCGCGAACGTGGTCATCAACACCGATTTCAGCGGCAGCTCTTCGCGCGAAGGCTACGAGTTCGGTCCTCTCGGGCAGGTGTACCTCCAGGAAGCCGGTCTGCCGGACATGACTTCTGAAAAACTTCTGGGAAAGTACGGCCTGCAGGGGCAAAGAGACGAAATCGCGCGCAGCGGCGTGACCTTCCCGACCGAGTCGTTCTCGGAAGTCACTCGCTCGCTGATCGACGCCCGAGGCAAAAAGATCCCGATGGACGTGCGCTACCTATTGCCGGACGATCCGCACGCCCGCGACTTTGTCCGTTTCTCCAGCGGCGCCGTGCGTTTCATTAAATGGTCGACCGATCCGCGGATTCCCCACAACGTGCCCGCGGGCGAAGTGGCGTTCGTGGCTAACCGCGGTCTTTTGCTGCGTGAAACCGAATTCGTCGCCCACGACACTCAGTCGAAGGAATACGTCTACCGCGTCCTCGACGAATTCCGCGAAGGCCAGCAGATGCGTCCGTACGTCCTGCTCGGCGCCAATTACGAAACCGGCGCCGTCTGGGAATGGTACGTAAACGAAGAGCGCAAATTGTATACGCGGGACGGCTTCCCGCTCTTCGAGCACCGCGTGGAGAGGGCGCAGAATCCCACCGGGAATTTCACGACACGGTCCTACGTCAGCGCGCTGAACGGCGAAACGTACGGCATGAGCGGCACGGAGACGCGCTACGGCACGTTCACTTCCCGCGCCTGGACGCATCCGGATACCGGCGACATCTACGTCCTCGTCAGCCAAAACCTGGAGACGTCCACTCCCGTGGATCAGAAACGCTTCTTCGTGATGAAGAACGGCAATCTCGAGGCGGTCATCGTCGGCGAAGGCATCGACCGGCTCATTTACTTCGATCCGTACGGGATGACGCTCGGCAGCCGCGTTCAAAATTCGCCGTTCGTGCGTCCGATCCGGTGGGGCGCGCAGCGTGCCGGCGTGATGGAAGGTCTTGAAGTGATCGTCGGCCGCATCCAGGACGAAGGCACCGACATCAACTTGCGCATACCGCAATCGGACCTGCGCGAGCAACAACCGGTCTATTTCTCGGCCACGGTCTATGCCCAGAATCACTGGTACCTTTTCCTGTTGGGAGGCCTGGGCGCTTTGGTCGCGATCCCATCCGTCATGGGCGTGTGGCAACGTCTGCGCCGCGGGAAGCGGGCGCTCACATCCGGGGACATCGCCGCGCTCAACGCGCCGCCCGCCGGCGTGGACGCCGCACCTTCTTCCGACGCGCCCCCCACGACCGCGTCGGGCGCGCGCTTGAGCCTCGGCGACCGCTACGCGGAATTCCACGCTTTCGGAGGACAGCTCACGATTCCGCCCACCGTGGGCAACGGAGTCCGGAAAGATCCGGTCCGCCGCGAGGAAGCGCGCCGCGCTTATGCGGTGAATTACTACACGGCGAACGGTTTCTCGGCCGTCGAGGCGTCCCGGCTTTACGAACAATTTAAGGACCGGTATGACGAGGCGCTGCACGATCCGAGTGACCGCCGCGACCCGCCGGCCAAGCTCACGGTAGCCAGCGCATGGACCGACCTTCAGTCTGCGGGAACGTACACGGAAGCCGTCGCCGTCCGGAACATCGTCGAGTCCGGCCTCCTTGGAGATGCGGCCCAATCGCGCGAAGCGTTCGAGCGGGCCGTCGCGCGCCACGCTTCCGGCGGCACGGTCCATGGGCGTCGGAAAGCGATGCTTTGGATCGCCGTGAAGGAAGAGCTCGCCGGCCGCAGCCAGTCCGCGGCGCTCGCGGCGATCGCCAACGGCGATTTCTCGGTCGTCGAGCACCTGCCTTCCACACCGCTGGCGCGGGTCTTGCGCCGTTTCTTGGCGAGCGTCGCCGGCGAGGGAACGCGGCGCGTGTCTCCCGAGACGATTCAGGAAGCGGCGAAGCGTGCCCCTAATTTCAACGCCTTCGTGACCGGCCTCCTCAGGGACTACGTGATGCGCCCGCTGTTCGACGACACCCTCGCGCGTACCTGGGGGGACAACGTACCCCAGGGAGCCGCCGCCCGCATCGAGGAAGCGGTATTCTCGGACGTTTATTCGGCCATCCAGCACGATCCGTCCCTGCTCGACCAGTACGTCGCCACCGGCGATATCAAATTCAATCCCGATCCGCTGATTCGCACGAACGAACCGCTCACGGCGCGTGAAAGCGTCGTCAGCAACGTGCTGCTCCTGCCGCTTTCGCAGACGGGCAAGCATTCGCTCGGCATGTTCGGCGCGCAGTGGCCGCTCAACCTCTACGTGACGCGCGAAGTGCTCCAGGGCGTCGCCGACGGCAAAACGCCCGCGCAAATCCTGGCCCGGGTGGATCTTCTCTTCAATCTTTTCACGCCGGTCCTCCTGCGCGAGCTTAAAAAACACAAATTGATCACCGATCCGCCGGACGGAACGCCGCGAAGCGACAAGACGCTGAGCGACGTATACGTCGACACCGACATGTACGATCACCTCGAGATGGCGTTCCGCGATCCGACGATGACGATCGAGCGCGCGCTCGATCTGACGACCGCCGAGCTCGAGCAAAAGGCGGCGCTGGCCGCCTCCGGAAACGAAGCTGTTCTCGACGAGCTCGCCAAGCTCTATAAGGACAAGAAACGCCTTCTGCTCAAGGCGAACTATCCGCGCGCGTCCGCGGCCTCCGAGAAAAAACGCGGCGTCATCAATTTCTACCTCTTTAAAGTGATCGCCCCCAAATTTGATCTGAAAGGCTACTGGTCGATGAGCCCAGCCCGGCGAACCGTTTTTTACGTCAGCGCCCTTGTCCTCCTGGTGTGCGGCATTTTTCTCGTGCCGGTTTCGCTCGCGGGCGGTCTCATGCTGATCGCCGCGATTCCTTACGTGCTTCCGCCGCTCCTCATGGGGAACTCCAAGCTTTCCGACCGGATCGCCATGGTGTCGGTCGGCCTCCTGACCGACTTCTACGTGTTCGGCGTCCTCGTGAACCAGCTTTTCTGGAAATGGGAACTCGTGCAGGAGAACTGGGCGACCCTCGGTTTCTGGGTGACCTCCTTCCTCATCGCGCTCATGATGATCCCCACGAAGGCTTCCGTGACGTACCTCGTTCGCGGAGTCCGTGCCTTCTTGATCAACAACGAGACGGCCTGGTCCGAAACGGCACGGTCGCTCACGGGTTGGCGGTCGGTCTTCAGGCTCCGGGGCCATTGGCCGCAGACGTTCGCCGACTGGTACGCCGAATTCCGCACGGCGGAAGACGAGACGGGGCCGCTCGTGTCGAATGGGGAAATGATCGGGGAATACCTGACATCGGTGGTCAACGGCCTCTACAACGACAACCGGCTGAGCGCGGCTGAGCGGGATTCCTGGCTCGCCGGCATCGAAGGGCGGCAGCCGGCCACGGGCGTCGCATTCATGCGCCCGCAGTCCGAAGAAACGTTCGCACTTCTCCACCGCCAATTCCTGGCGATCAGCCGCAAGAAACCGCGGGCCGACCGTTTCGAAAGCATGCAGGCGAGCTCCTCGCACGTCATGAACGCGGGCGAGCTCGTGACGCACACCGCGGAGTCCGCGGGATTCCTCGGTACGTTCCATTCGGACCCCGACGACTTCGGCCGCATGAGTTCGTTCGTCGGCTACTGTGCGCGCACCCACCCGGCGGAATGGGGGAACGCTCTCGACAAAGTCGCCGCTTGGGCGCCCGCGCCGTACGTACAGGCGCTGCGCCGGCTCGACGAATGGACGGATCCCGTCGCGGTCGTGTTCGAAGGCCGTGCGCCGGACGGCACGACGCTCCCCGAGATTACGCAGGAAGAACGCCGCCGGATCATGCGCGCCATTCTTGATTTCATGGACGTCATTCGCCCGAATGACCGCAAGGGCATCCGGACGTTCGCGAAGGAATTCATCCAGTTCCACCTGAAGGCCGCCGCCGACTCCGGGGACATGGAATATCACGGCGCCGTGCGACGGATCGCGCAGACAACCGAATCGCTGCCGGAAGCCCATCGCCGCTTGTCCGCGGCCTCTCTTGAAAGCCTGAGCTCCGAAGAGCGCGCCTTCGTCGAGCGCTTCCCCGCGTATCAGGCGGCCGTGGCCGTCAAACTCCGCGAGATCTTCCTCAACGTCATGATGGCCGTCCACTTCAACGCCGATTACGGCGGGGTGAACATCCGTGCAACTCCGGTCGCGGGTCTCTTGGGCGGTCTCGCGGGCCTGGATCTCGCAGGTAGGCCGGATCTCGTCGCGCGGCGGGACGCGCTCGTCGCCGGTCTACGCGAGTTCGATCCGGCGCAAGCGGCGGATTCCACGAAATTCGCCAGCATGGACACGTTCTCACAAGCGTTCGTGGTGTGGTACGAGCAAAATCAGGGAGAGTGGCTGACTTTCATCGGTGCGGTTCTCCGCGAGGAGAACGCGATCGACCGTATCGCGGCTACGCTCACGAACGCCGCCGATCCGGCCGCGATGAGAGCCGCCCTGAACGCCCTGCCGTTCGGCGCCATGCCGGATTTCGGGTGGAAGCGCGAGGATCTCCTCGCGGAGCTCACGGACATGGAGCCCGGCAATCTCGCGGCCTGGAAGGCAAAACATGCGGAAGATTTCAAGAAGCTCGCCCGGGGCGCGCAGGTGGGCCGGGTGAAAGGTATAATCGGCGGTTTCGAAAACGTCCTTCAGAACGCCACCATCGTGGTGGAATGCGCGAACGTCGGCGCGATCTACGCGTTCCATAACCGCGCCGACACAAATTTGCCCGGCAACGGCACGAAGAACGGTGCTATCTCCGGCAACCTGCACCTTTATTACTCCCGCTCTTCCAATCTCGACGCGCACGTGCACTCTCTTCAACCCGTATTCCGATTCGAATCCATGGCGCTGCAGAGCCGCGTGCGCAATCCGCAGAACCTCGTCGTGAACCCCTCGATGCGCATCTGGGCGTCCGGCGACGCGTTTCCGGCGACCCGCGATTACGCGGTCGGTCAACACAACTGGACGCAGATCGTTCAGATGGCGGAGAGCGGCCGGCTGACTTTCTACGGCAAGGGTCACATCGTGAAGTACATGGTCACCTTCGTCACGCCGCCCGGCGAGGATTCGAGCGATTACCTTGCCCGCCAGCGCACGCAGCCCATCGTCCGGAGCGTTCATGTTGATTACGACGACGACCTGTGGGGCCGCCCGATGCAGAATCCTCCGCTGAAGGGAACCGAAAAACGTTATTCCTCGAACGTCAGCGCATTCAAGGACGACCCGGGCCAGTTCGCCGTCTTCGAGGTGGCAGAACTGGAGCCGGCGACGAAGGACACGCACGACAACTTGTGGTCACTCTATTTTTACGCGGTTTTCGCGATTGCGCTCCTGATTATCGTCCCTACGCTACTGCCTTTCTCGGCATTCGCTTCGTTACGGCCGTTCCTGTTCTACGTCACCGCAAGCTTCGTCCTCATGTTCGCTATCACAAAGAGCAACATTCTCTACAATTGGCGCCTGGAAGGGAGCCTGTGGGTCGGCCTGTGGCGCTGGTTGGCGGATACTTTCCGCGCTACGCCGTTCTACGCGAGTTTCCAGCCGTTCTACCTGCAGGGCGTGTACGAGACCTCGAACCAGACGTTCGGCTTCGTGCGAACCGTCAAGGAAGCGCTTTTCACTGGTTATAGTGACCGCACGCGTTTCGATAAGCTCATGGTCTACCACGGGGTTCCCCTGAACTCGACGCTGGGCTTTCTCGGTGTTCTGGCGTTCATGGTTTCGATGCTCATGATGACGGCGTTTGGTCTGATTCTGTTCCCGTACCTCAACATGGCCATCGGTATCACGAGCGGCGATTACACGCACGGTGTGTTTAAGGACCGGCAGGGGAACTTGAAAGGATTTAGCTTCACCCGCCAGTACAAAATGTTCTTCGTCGTCATGGCTTGGACCGCAGGCGTTTACGCCCGGCTTTTCGTCGAAGGCGCCCGCCGGTTGTTCGGCCGCAGGCCCGGCGCTCCGGGAGCGCCCGCTGCTCCGCCCGCCGCACCGCGTCCCGTTCCGCCCGCGCCTTCCGCCCCGACCCGCTCCTCCGGCGCCCGCTTGGCGGGGGAGAAGCCCGCAGAATCCCCGTATCTGCTTCCCGTAACGGTGGGTGTGGTGGCCTCGACCGACGCCGAATTCCAGGCGAGGACGGAAGCGCTGCGTACGCTGGTCGGATCCGAGCTCGAGCCCGCGTTCTCGTTCGAGCGCGTGGCGGCCGGTGAAGAAGTGCAGTTCGGCATCGGTGAAGGAACGCCTTTCCGCGTCCTCGTGGATTCCGGCGCTTTCGAAGACTCCGGCGCGGTGTCGGCCCGCGAAACCCTTTTCGGCAATCTGGAAACCGTCGCCCGGCAGCGCCAGGACCGCATGGAAGCGGAGCTGGCCCGCCAGGAGGTCTTCATGGAGTTCCTTGCGCGTGTGGCGCCGGACGGCTTCTCGTTGGGCGAAGAAGGAGCCATTGAACGGGCTCTCGACAGGCTCGACGCCGCCGCCCTCGGCGCCGCGCTCCGCTCGATCGCGCTCCCGGATCCGGCCCGTATCCGGACGATGGGGACGTCGGCTGGCTTCACGCTCGTGTCCGACGGCCGTTTCCTGCCGCCCGCGCGGCTCGACGAAAACCTTTTGACGCAGCTTTTGGAGCGCGCCGCCGCTTCCCCCGCCGACACGGACAAGGTCGACGCTCTTCGCGGCGCCCTCTCGCTCGCCATCGGTACGTTGGGTGAGTCGGGCGAGGGTGCTTTCGCGAGGAACGCCGCCGATGCGATGCGCGTCGTTCTGACCGCGTACGCGAAGATCGTGTCGCAGCAGGGCACGATCCAGCCAACCGACAATTTCGAAGGCGAAAAGACGATCGCCGTCACGGAAGACATGTTCCGCGCGAACGCGGCGGATTACGTACGCGACGCCCAATACCTGATTTCCAAGAACGACCAGGTGCGCCTGGCGCTCGTCATTCCGGTCACGCCCGCTTTGCGTAGCCTTTCGAAAGAGGAGCGGGAACGCGCGTACCGGCTCGAAAACCCGGATGCGGGGCTCTTCCGTCTTGTCTTCGTGGAAGGCCAGCCCGGCTTGGAAAATGTCCGCGCCGCCATCGAAGGACCGTTCATCCTCGCGGGACGCGAGGGAACTCCGGCCAGCGGCATCGAACGCCGGGACCAGGCCATGCTGATGCAAGTGGATGCACTGGCCAAGACCCACCGCACGACGCTCGTCGTGGCGGCCAAGCTCCTTTACGCCGGCAAGGACGTGTCCCTGCCCGGCCTTCGCAAGCTCGAAGACGGCGTGTTCCGCTACCTGCCTGCGGTGTCGCCGATCCAGCTCCTGCGCCTCCTGCAGGAAGCCAACGCCAGCCTCCGCTCGATCTCGTCCTCGGCCTAATACAGGCAAGAGTGACCCTGACCGTTTGACTTCGGTCATGTGTTGCGCTATAGTACTTCCTCCAACCGGCAGTCCCGAATTTTTCCGGTTCGACCAAGCTCAGAAAAGATATCGCGGGGTAGAGCAGCCTGGTAGCTCGTCGGGCTCATAACCCGAAGGTCGTTGGTTCAAATCCAACCCCCGCTACCAAT
>Ga0163144_10000504_pt1 | contig 90477 bp, 76 predicted proteins | sample OliLak19BULKMAT1_FD_123175 | JGI IMG/M metagenome (GOLD analysis project Ga0163144, IMG submission 123175) | Freshwater microbial mat bacterial communities from Lake Vanda, McMurdo Dry Valleys, Antarctica - Oligotrophic Lake LV.19.BULKMAT1 | ecosystem: Environmental > Aquatic > Freshwater >...
CAGTCCATGACCATGCGGCGCCGCTTCCATCGCCTTCACGGATTCCCGAAAGGCCAGCACCGCTTGCTCCGCGATCAACCGCTCCCGTGCTTCCAAGTTCGTCAGGTTCATCCTTGAACCTCCTGGTCCCGCCCCCCACGCCGGCACCCCGCCGGCCTTGTTCCATTCATCGGCCACCACCATAATCAGGGACTACACCCTGAGCACGAGCACGGCCGTCACGCTCAGGCAGAGGGCCTGATGCCAACAATCACGGCCATGGAGATTCGAGCGGCGATAGAAAGCGACCTTCCGGGAATCTTCGACATCTATGACCGGCAGGTCTTACGGGGCACATCGACGTTCGAGACGGAGCCGAAGACCATTCAGGAGCGAATGGCCTGGTTTGCCGCCCACCCCGAGCAGAGGTATCCGCTCATTGTGGCGGTTGAGGATGGCAGGGTGGTGGGCTGGGCCGGGGTTTCGCAGTGGTCGCCGCGCCCGGGGTATCGACGTTCAGCAGAAAACTCGGTGTATACACACCCCGACTACTTCGGACGCGGGATCGGTCGTGCGCTGATGGATGAGTTGATCAAGCGGTGCGAGCAGGTGGGGATCTGGGTATTGATCGCGCGGATCACCGATGACAATCAGGCCAGCATCAGGCTGCACGAGGCGCTGGGATTTCAAACGGTGGGGACGCTGCGGCGGATCGGGGAAAAGTTCGGGCGCCTGCTCGATGTGAAAGTCATGGACCTGCACCTGGACCTGCGAGAGGAGACGAGGTAGGCCGCGTCGGGCTGTGCGCACCCGCCGGCGGCTTGCGGGCGGGCGGGCGATAATGCGGGATGCTAAGTACGTACCTCGTGACCGGTGCCAATCGCGGGCTTGGGTTAGAGTTTGTGCGCCAACTTGCAGCGCGAGGTGACCGTGTCATTGCGGGCGCGAGGGATGTCGCAGGCGCGGGCGAGCTGCGGGCGCTGCCTGTACGGGTGGTGGAGCTTGACGTTTCGAGCCGGGCCTCGATTGAGCGGCTGTCGGCAGGGCTGGGGGGCGAGCCTCTCGATGTACTGATCAACAACGCCGGCATCAGTTCGACCGGGAAGTCGCTTGAGCAGGTGGGGGCGGAAGAACTGGAGCGGGCGTTCCTGGTCAACAGCATCGGCCCGATGATGGTGGCCAAGGCGGCGATGGCCAACCTTCGTGCCGGGCGGCGCAGGGTGATTGTCAACATCAGCAGTCAGCTCGCCAGCATTGCGAACAACACGGGGGGATCGTCGTATGGGTACCGCGCCAGCAAGGCGGCGCTGAACATGCTCACGCGGTCATTGGGAAACGAGTTGAGGGGTGAGGGGTTTACGTGCGTCGCCCTGCACCCGGGTTGGGTGCGGACGGACATGGGAGGGGTGGAAGCGCCGCTGGCGTCGCCGGAGAGCGTCGGGGCGATGCTCCGGACGATTGACGGGCTCAATGCGGAGGATACGGGTGGGTTCCTCAACCTGGACGGCACGCCGCTCCCTTGGTGATGGCGCTGTGGTTGAGGTCTGGGCCTTGCGCGGACCTTGGTGGGTCCTATTACCGGCGTTGGGCTGTAGGGAGTGGGTGGGTGGAGCGGATGGGCGCGGGAGAGCCGGTCGCTTTTCACAAGAACGTTGCGGTGGGGGGTGGTGGTAGTTGGTCGCCGCTCAACTTCTGCGGTTGCGCGGCCGATCTTTGGCTCGTTCTCACTGGAGCGAGGAAGATATGGACAGGATCCAGGCGCACCGTCTGAGGTCGAGCTTTGAGTGGTTCAAGCCCTGTGGACCGGCGATGATTGCGCGGGTGATGCGCAACCTGGGGGATACGAACCCCGGTGTGCGGGCGCTCTTCCCGGAGGATACGGCGCACCTCAATAGGGGTTTCTTTGAGACGCTGGGCCAGGTGGTCAAGCGGTTCGAGACGTTTCAGAGGCTTGAGGGGCCGCTGATGGCGCTGGGGGTTCGGGCGGCCGCGGCAGGGGCCAACCCGGGGCATTACCCGGTCATCCGCAACCAGTTGCTGGCGACGATGGCGGAACTCTCGGGCGATGATTGGACGCCGAAACTGGCGGCTGATTGGGGGCAGGTGCTGGATGCGATCAGCGGGGCGATGCTTCGCGGCGCCCATGGCGCCAGGGTCGCGGCCTAACCCAGCGCTTCCCGAGAGCGGGACCCTATACTCCGCCTCTTTTTGAGGCGAAGCATGCTGATACGAACACACAACTGCGGCGAACTGCGCGATGCTCACGTGGGCCAGACCGTCATCCTGGGCGGCTGGGTCAACTCGTACCGCGACCACGGCAACCTTGTCTTTATTGACCTGCGCGATCGGTACGGGCTGACGCAGCTGGTCTTTGACAAGGAGGATGGCAACGCGGCCCTGATGGAGCAGGCTTCCAAGCTGCGCAACGAGGATGTGATCGCCCTGGAGGGGGTGGTCAGGGTCCGCAAGGGCGGGCCCAACCCGAAGCTGGTCACGGGGAATGTTGAGGTTGTGATCGGGAGGCTGGAGGTTCTGAACAAGACGGACAACCCGCCCTTCCTGCCCGACGACCTTTCCAAGCTCAGCAACGAAGAGTTGCGGCTGACCCACCGTTACATTGACTTGAGGCGGCCTCGAATGCAGAGCATCCTCGCGACGCGGCACAAGCTGTACCAGGTTACGCGCCGGTACTTTGATGAGAGCGGGTTCCTGGAGATCGAGACGCCGGTGCTCTACAAGAGCACGCCCGAGGGGGCGCGTGAGTTCCTGGTGCCTTCACGCAATGCGCCGGGCGAGTTTTATGCACTCCCGCAGAGCCCCCAGCTCTTCAAGCAGATCCTGATGGTCGCGGGGTGCGACCGGTACATGCAGATATGCCGGTGCTTCCGCGACGAGGACCCGCGTGCCGACCGGCAGGCTGAGTTCACGCAGATCGACCTTGAGATGAGCTTCGTGCGGCGCGAGCAGGTCATGGGGGTGATGGAGGGATTCGTCCGCCGCCTGTGGAAGGAAATGGCGGGGTACGACGTTCCACCGATGCAGCGGATGGGGTACCGCGAGGCGATGGAGCGGTTCGGGATCGACCGGCCAGATACCCGCTATGGCCTTGAGATCAAGGACATTTCGGGGCTGGCGGCGCGGACGGAGGTTGGGTTCTTCAAAGAGACCCTCGCGAAGGGGGCTGACCGGCCGGCGTTCGCTTCGACACGGGGGGTGGTCAAGGCGATCGCCGTGCCGGGAGGGGCTGACAAGCTCACCCGGAAGATGACGGACGGGTACACGAAGTTCGTCGGGCAGTTCGGGGCGGGCGGGGTGGCGGTGGCGAAGTACAGTGCCGCGGGCGTGTTTGAGACGGGCATCGCGAAATTCCTGGAGCCGATCAGGTCGGAACTGGTGGAGGCGCTGGGCCTCAGGCCGGGGGACAGCGTCCTGTTTGTCGCCGACACCTATTCCATCTGCACAAAGGCGATGGGGGAGTTGCGCCAGCAGGTGGCGAGAGACCTCAACATCCTGCCCAAGCCGGGCGCCGAGGGGGGTCCGTGGAACTTCCTCTGGGTCGTGGACTTCCCGATGTTTGAGCGCGACAAGGAGACGAACCGGTGGGTTGCGATGCACCACCCGTTCACAGCGCCCATCGACGAGCAGATCGACGCGTTTGTAAGAGCCGATGTCAGCGATGAGGACACGATCGCGGGGATCGTTTCCGCGGGGTACGACATCGTGGTGAATGGTCAGGAGATCGCCGGGGGCAGCATCCGGATCCATGACCAGTCGGTGCAGAGCAAGGTGTTCCAGTTGCTGGGGCTGACCCCCGAGTCGGCCAGGGAGAAGTTCAGTTTCCTCCTGGAAGCGCTGCGGTTTGGCGCACCGCCGCACGGGGGAATCGCGTTCGGGCTGGACCGGCTGGTGATGAACTTTGTTGGGACCGACAACATCAGGGACGTCATCGCGTTTCCGAAGACCCAGACGGGCGCTGACCTTATGACGCGGGCGCCCAGCCCGGTGCCCGACGACCAGCTCCGCGATGTGCATATCAGCATCCGCGCATTGCCTGCGAAGTCCTGACGCGGCCCGGCACGGTTCGGCGCATCGCTCAGGCTCACTTGTGGGTAGGGTCACGCGCCACCACGCGGTGATGATCGCCCGCTTCGACTCCCGGGTGCATGCCGGCGAAATTTTCAAGTTGTGCGGCTTTGCCGCTCGCCCCGGCGGGGCGGTGGTGTTTTTGGTTTGGACGTTCTGCTGCGTTGACGCCGGAAATCGGGGTTACTACCCTCCCGCCCTGCACCCGGCGAGCGCTTCGGGGGCGATTGTGGACGTTTACTTGAGGGAGGTTCATTGATGCGTGGCATTGGTTCAGCGTTGCGATGTCTGGTACTTGCGGCCGGTGCCGCGGCTTGCGGTTCAGCCCAGGCGGGCTGGACGGTGCAGCCGTCTGATCCACCGGCGGACGGGGCTGCGACACCGCCGGACGCGATTGCACCCGAAGTCGCTCCCGAGGACAGTTGGATGAAGGGGTGGGATGGGGGCGTTGAGCTGGGGCTGAACGGATCGTCGGGCAACTCGGAGGTGTTCAACTTCCGCGGAGCGATGACGGCCAAGCGCAAGGTGAAGCTGTACGAAACCAGCGGGTCATTGACCTACACGTTCGTCAAGCAGGACAGCGAAGCGACCGAGAACCGTGCGATCCTGGACCTGCGCAACGACTGGCTGCTCGAGAACTCGAAGTGGCGCGTGTTTGCGCTGGGCAGCGTGGTCTATGACGACTTCAAGGACTGGGACTTCCGAGTTTCGGCGTTCGTGGGTGCGGGGTATGAGTTCATTGAGAACGACAAGACACTGCTCCTGGGGCGGGTGGGTTTGGGCGCATCACGGGAAATCGGTGGAACTGATAACAACATCACCCCAGAGGGTTTGCTGGGGCTGGACTTCAATCATAAGATCAATGAGCGACAGCGGTTCACGTCGTCCGTCGACTTGTTTCCCGCCCTGGATGACTTTGGTGAATACCGCGCCGTCGCCAAGGCCGCGTGGGAGCTCATCGTCGATCCTGAGACCAAGATGTCGCTCAAGATCGGCGTTGAAGATCGGTTCGACAGCACCCCCGGGGATGGGTTCAAGAAGAACGATTTTTCGTACTTTGCGCTACTGGTCTGGTCGTTCTGAGGCCCACTCAAGGCGGGCTGGGTAGCAGGATCACCTGCCCGTTCTCCCCATCTCGCTGACCCTGGACGCATTGGAGTATCACCCGGGCGACTGATTCCGGGCGGAGCGTCTTGGAGGTGGGGAGCACGGTGCTGGGAACGATCCGGCGCAGGAGGTCTGTCTCCACCGCGCCCGGGGCCACGGCAAAGCCGCGGATGTTCAGCGGGGCGCCCTGGTTGGCGACGGACCTGGCCAACAGGTTGACCGACGCCTTGGCGGCGGCATATGCGTACAGGGTTGGGAAAGGGTCGATGGTTGCGAACGAAGAGACGTTCACAATGACGGCTCCGGTGTGCTCCGCCGTTGCCTGACGGACCAAGGCTGGCCACGCACGGGCGATGGCGATGGTAGGGGCGATGGCGTTTACCGCGAAGATGTCCCGCACCAGCGTGGGAGTGGTCTGCTCGATCGTGGCCGGCTCGGAATAGCCGGCGTTGTTAATGAGGGCGTCGAGGCGGCCAAACTTCGCGAGGGTCTGGTCGACCATGCCCTCGACCTGGGCGGGGTCACGCAGATCGGCGCTGATCGCCATCCACGGGCCGGCCAGCAGCGCTCCGGTTTCCCGCAGTTTGTCCACGCGACGCCCGACCAATACCAGCCGGAACCCCGCGGCACTGAGCATGATCGCCGCGGCCCGCCCGATGCCCGAGCCCGCGCCGGTCACCAAGGCAACCTTTTCTCCCTGCTGCTGCATGACAAACTTCTCCACACCCCCACACCCCCGCAGATGGTGTGAGATCAACATACACTGTCCGACATGCTGGCGTCGCGGCTTGCCATCTTTGTGTCATTGGCCCTCATCCTGGGCGTGCCGTTCTTTCTCAGGCCGCCTTCGGCACCTGCGACGACCGAGGCGACGGCGACGCTGGTGGTTGTGACCCCGCACGTGCCGCAGATTCGGTACGAGTTCGCGCGGGGCTTCAGCCGCTGGTACGCCCGGTGGTACGGGGCGTCGGTTGCGATTGACTACCGCGTTCCGGGGGGTACCAGCGAGATTGTCAAGATGCTGGAGGCGCAGTATCACGCCGCGGCGCGGACGGGGCGGTTCGACTTCGCGGATCCAATCAACCCAACGGCGCCCGCCGGGACGATCCCCTTTGATCTTGTGTTCGGTGGGGGCTCGTACGACCACGGACGGCTGAAAACGGGGGTAAAGGTTGCATCGAGTTTGGGGAGCAGCACGCTGCCGATGTCGATTCCGGCGGGGTTTGAACGGGCGCAGATGGATCGTTGGTTTGGAGAGAATGCGGTGGGGGCGCAGGTGCTCTACGACCCGGGGCAGTACTGGGTCGGTGTGGCGCTTTCGGGCTTTGGCATTGTGTATAACACCGTCGAGTATGCGCGGTTGGGGTTACCACCCCCGCAGACGTTCGAGGACTTGACGGACCCGCGCCTGGCGGGCTGGGTGATTTTGGCGGACCCGCGCCAGTCGGGGTCGGTGGCGACCACTCTTGACTCAATTCTTAGCAACTACGGATGGGAGAAAGGGTGGAGGGTCATCCGCGAAGTCTGCGCGAACTCGCGGACGTTTTCGAACTCGTCGCCCAAGCCGCCGATTGATGTGAGCCAGGGGGAGGCCGCGGCGGGGCTTGCGATTGACTTTTATGGGCGCGGGCAGAGCCAGGCGGTGCTGCTCCCGGGGCAGGACCCATCGGAGAGCCGGGTCGGGTATGTGGACCCCAAGGGGGCGACGTACATCGACGCGGACCCGATCTCCATCCTGCGGGCTGGACCGAACCCCGAGCTGGCAAAGCGGTTCATCGAGTACTGTTTGACGGAGGAGGGGCAGGCGCTCTGGCAACTTCCAGCGCTGGCGAGCGTGCGCGGCCGCGGCAATCCTGTGGGTGAGGACGGGGAGCGGTTGGGTCCGGAGCAGTACGAACTCCGTCGGATGCCCGTGCGTCGGGTGATGTATGAGAAGTACTTGGGAGCGATGATTGATCAGGCGAACCCGTTCGAGATTGCGTCCAAGACCACGCCGGCGGGGTGGCGGTCGGGGATTGGGGTGATGATGGGCGCGTTCGCGATCGACACGGCCCACGACCAGCGGCGGGCGTGGCGGGCGCTCAACGAGGCGAGGGCCAGTGCCCGCTTCCCGAGGGAAGTTCTGGGTGAGATGGAGCGGTTGTTCTACGCCTTTCCTGAAACTGTGATGCCCGATGGTTCGGCGGTCGCGTTTACGCCTGAGAACTTCAGGGCGATCCGGGAGTATTGGCGGGAACCGGGGGCGCAGGCGGTGTGCGAGGTCGCGTACACGGGGTTCTTTACCACGAGTTACCGGCGGGTTGTTGAGCTGGGATCTGGGTACTTCGCGGACTGAGCGACCCTGCCAGCCGATAATCAGTGCATGGCCAACCCGCTTCCTGATCCGCGTACCAACACTCCCGGCGAAGCCGCGCCGCCGATCTTGGCGACGATTGTGGCAACCATCGGCCCCGCGAGCGATTCACCGGAGGTGGTGGGCCGGCTGATACAGGCGGGAGTGAGCGTCTTTCGCTTTAACTTCTCGCATGGGGACTTTGCGGGGCACGAGCGACGGCTGGGGGTTGTGCGGCGCGTTGCGGATGAGCTGAAGTGCTCCGTGGCGTGCCTGGGGGACCTGCAGGGGCCGAAGATCCGCGTCGGCAAGATTCCCGCCGGGGTGGGCGCGGCATCTCCATCGGGCGGCGGTCTGATCGAGGTGGTTTCGGGCCAGGACGTCGTCTTCAAGTGCGGGATCCCGCTGGCGTTCATGCGTGACGGGGCGGCGGGGCGGGAGCCGGTGTTGCCGGTGACATACGAGCCGCTGGTCGGCGAGGTGCGGCCGGGGCACAAGGTCCTGATCAATGATGGGGCGATCCGGATGCTGGCGGTCGAGAGTGATCGTGAGCGTGGCGAACTGCGGTGCCGGGTGACGGTGGGGGGTGTGATCAGCAGTGGCAAGGGGATCAATGTTCCCCAGAGCGAGCTTTCGACGGCGGCCATCACCGAGCGAGATTGGGAGTGCGTCGCATGGGCGGTTGAGCATGGCCTGGATTACCTGGCGTTGTCGTTCGTGCGCCGGGCCGAAGAGGTTGTGGAACTGAAGGAGCGGCTGGCGGGCATGGGCCGCGGGGGCGCCGAGACCTGGATTCCCGTGGTCGCCAAGATCGAGGTGCCGCAGGCGGTGGCGGACCTCGAACGGATTGTGGCCGTCTCCGACGCCATCATGGTGGCCCGCGGCGACCTGGGTGTGGAGATGGACATCGCGCGGGTGCCGGTTGTGCAGAAGCAGATCGTCGCGGAGTGCGCGAAGCAGGGGAAGCCCTGCATCGTGGCGACGCAGATGCTCGAGACAATGATCGAGAACTCCAGCCCGACCCGGGCTGAGGCGAGCGACGTCGCCAACGCGGTGTTCGACGGCGCCGACGCCGTGATGCTGTCTGCGGAAACTGCGACGGGGAAGCACCCCGTCCTTGTGGTTGAGACGATGGCCCGGATCATCGCGGCGGCAGAGCAGCGGATGCGGGAGACGAGTTTCCGGGCCGCCCCGCCCAGCAACCTGGTGGCGGCGCACCTGGGGACGGCGGCGCTGGCGCGGGGGGCGTGGGCGGTTGCGCACGACCTGAAGGCGGCGGCGGTTGTGTGCTGGTCGGAGAACAGCGGCACGGCGCGGTACCTGAGCCAGAACCGCTTCCACATTCCCATCATCGCGTACACATCCAACCCACGGTCGGCCCGCCAGACGGCGCTCATGCGGGGCGTGACGCCGGTCTGCTCGGTCCCACCGGGGTCGGGTAGCCTCTCAGAGTGGAATGCGGCGGTAGACGAGTACCTGCTGTCGCGCGGCATTGCAAAGCGGGGTGATGCGATCGTGCTTCTTGCGGGGCGGCCGCTGGGCCGTGCCAAGGCGACCAACACGATCGCGATTCACAGGGTGGGCGATGCGACGGGTGGGTACGCCGGGTACACGACCGTGGGCGCTTGACGTCCAGCACGGCTTAGCGCGGCGTCGTGACCGGACTCAGGTCTTCAACGCGGACTTTGTCGCTTGCCAGGTCCCAGGTGAGTTGACGCGCGTTGAGCGGGGTGGTTGCGGCGGGGTCAAAGAGCGTGGCGGTGTTTCCCTCCTGGGCGGAAGCGTGGACGGACTTGCTCCGGGCGTCATACAGGAGCCTGTCGGCGGTCAGTTCCTTCAGGCCTGAACGCATCCACACGGCGCCGGTTGCGAGGGAACTGACCAGTTCGCCTCGGAACTGCTGGTCGAGCGTGAGGGCGGGCTTGCCGCCGTCCGGTGGGGGTGGTTCGCTGAAGGATGCCGTGAGGGACTCACACTCCAACTCGTCGGGCCTGGCCTCGCCCAGCCGTTTGTGCGTCATCCGCACGCCCTGCACCATGTCCACCGTTCCGGCGGCGCGGTTCATGAACAGCGAGCCCTTCCAGTTGAAGAGAGAACTGCCGCGGGCCCCACCGCCGCTCGTGTCGAAGGGGCTTTGGGAGACAGCGCCCTCCTGCTCGATGTCCCGGCTGTCCATGGCCAGGAGTTTGCCCGCGACGGGAACGCTGATCGTGCCTTTGTCGTTGTCTGCCAGGATGCGGGCGCCTTGAAGGTACATGAGGCGCTGGAGTTTCGGCTGGGTGTCGGCGCTGGTGGGAGGGGCGTACCGGCGGACCTCGATGCTGGCGGGGGTGCCGCCTTCGCTCGCGGGGAGCGTGCCGATCGCCTCCGCGTAGAGGAGCCTGCGGGCCTGTTTGGGTTCGTCGCTGGTTTCGCCAGGATCGGGTGTGACGCTCAGGTTGATGGTGTTGGCATCGAGCGTGTCCTTGGCGAGTGGCCCCTGGGTCCATTCGGCGTGGGCGTTGCCTTCCACGACGATGCGGCCCGAGCGATCCTCGACGACGAGTTGGCGCGACCAGGTTGCGGTGGCGCGGGTTGCGGGCGAACCAACCGTGGCTGGGGCGCTGTGATTCAGCACGCCGGGGCTCAGGACGGTCATCCGCCGGTCGGCATTCTCCAGTTTCATGGCTTGGCCGGACACGGAGGTGCCCGTTTTGGCGATCGTCGCGTGCGCACCGGTAAGCACCGCGACCTCAGCGACAGGATCGGCCTCCAGACGGTCGCCGGTGGCCGTTACCCCGTCTTCACCAGTGAATGTGACGGACTCCCGCGCATCGAGCCTGGTGACAACGAGTTGCTTTGTTGCATCGCGGGTGATGTGGGCTTCGAGCAGTTCAGACTCGAGCACCGCCAAGTCGCGAACCCCACGGACCGAGCCCTGCGCGGTCAGCAGCACCGGGTCGGACTCGGAACCGTCTTCCGAGGCCTCGAACGCTACATCCAGGGTGTCGCTGGAGAGTTCCCCGGCACGCCCGTCGGTCCCGACGACCTGACCGACCACCTTGAGGTGGTCGATCCGTGAGTTGGTCTGGTCCAGGGGTACAAAGAGGGCGGTGAACGAGGCCCCGGTCAGCCGTCCCTCGCCATCGGTCGCCACGACCCCGCCCGAAGCCCGCGCCTCTGTCAGGCGGGAGGTCATTTCCCCATCCACGACGGCGAAGTCGAAGTCGGCCTGACTCAGCCAGGACAACTGGCGGTGGCGGGCGCGGACGCCGTCTTCGTTCACCGCACCCGTGAGGATGCCAGCGCCCCCAACGTGGGCGTCGCCGGTGGCGAGGTCAACATTGAACCGGTTGGCCTGGGCTTCGCCGCGACCGGATAGCACCACCTGTGCGCCCAGTGGTGCGATTCCCGCCAAGGTCAGCTCTCGCTTGGTGACGCCATAGTCCAGCAGCGATCCGAAGGCGGTTGCGCCGCTGCGCTCTTCGGCAAAGGTCACGCCGCGATCTGCGGCGCTGGTGAAGCGGATGAACAGGTCGTTGAAGGAGAGTTCGCCGGGAGTTGAGGCAAGCGGGCGGACTTCCAGCGGCCCAGACCACGCCAGTGTGATGGGCTGGGAGTTGTCCGGGCTGGAAGAGAGTCCTTGCTGAGTGGGCTGGGGCGCGGTGCGGGCTGATGAGACTGCGAGCACGACGGGGCCGTCTTGTCGGGCTGGAGATCGCGCTTGCCGCTTTGTGCCGCCCGACGTCTTTGAGGGGATCGCACCTTCAGGGATCTTGTTGTCGATCATCCTCACCCAGACTTCGAGCTGGTCGGAAGTGATGCGACGGCCGGCCTGCGTCAGAACGACATCAGCGGGGCACACCAGGCGGTACAAGGACTCGACGGGGGTGGGCGTGGGAGGCGGTGGTGGGCCCGGCAAGGGTCCGGGCGGGACCCTTGCGGTTGGAAGGGGCGGTGGCGTGCCTGGGGAAGGAGCCTTGGCCGATCGTTCGTCTTGGGGTGTGGGGCCGGGCCGATACTCGGCGAAGATGTGCCGCAGGATGCGGAGCGACTCCAACTGCTGATGTTCTTCGTTGTAAAGGAGCGTGAGGCCCTCGCCGACAAAGTCAAAGTTGTCGCTGTGGGTGGTGACGCGGTTGGGGATATCGACCTTGCCCAAGGCGCCATCGAACCGCAGCAGGTCGGTCTTCACGATCACGAGCGGGGTCTGGTTGGCGGGGTTGGGCCTTGTCCCGCCCGGGAGCGCCGCGAACAGCCTCACCACCACGTTGCCCTCGAGCACGCCGTCGCGCGGTCGAGCGTTGGGCCCATCGTCGGGGACGTAGGCCTGGCCGAAGTCTGACTCCAGGTACACGGTTCGGCCGTCCTTGAGGAACATCCACCCCTTGGGCTTTTCGAGCCTGTAACTGCGGGCCTCCAGCGGTTCGGAGCGGGCGGCGGTAATCTCGCCGCGGACCAGCGTCGGGTCCTTCTCGTCGACGATCTGCAGGAAAAAACCACTGGTGCCGCCGAGGGTATTGATGCCAGTCTCGGAAGCACCGGACTGGATGAGTTTGATATCGGGTGGGGTTTCGGTGGAGGTGAGCGAGGGGTTGGTCGCTCGTTGACCGTCCGGGCGCAGCGCAAAGAAGCCGATCACGGCGGCGAAGATGGCCAGCACCGCGCCCGCGAGGATCAGTCCGGTTGTTCTCGCGCTCCCGGGCCGGCTGCGCGTTCTTCGTGCGACCATTGGTGGCATGGTACTCCGGTCAGTCCTTGACAAGCCGCATCGCGATCAGGTCCTGCACGTCGAGCATGCCCACCGGCCGGCCGGAGTCATCGACCACGGGGATTTCGTCCTGGCGGAATTCGCGGAACATGCGCACGGCGTCGCGCACCATGGCAGAGCTCGGCAGCGTCCGTGGGCGGCGGGTCATCACGTGGCTGATGGGCTGCGCGAGTTCCTTGGTGTCCCGGAGCACCAGCCGGCGGAGGTCACCATCGGTGAATATCCCTGTCAGGCGTCCGGAAGAATCATCGATGAGCATGAGGGCGCCAGGTCGGCGGCCCGCCGCGGCGGCCCTGGCCAAAGCCTCGGCGACCGGCAAGTGATCCGGCACGAGGGGCAGGTTTTTTCCGGCAACGCACCGCATGACGTCGGTCACCGAGCGCAGGAGGCCGCCCAGGGCGCCGCCGGGGTGCCGTCGGGCGAAGTCCTCGTTCGTGAAGTTGCGGCGGCGGGCGGCGGTGAGCGCGAGTGCATCACCAAGGGCCATGGTCGCCGTGGTTGAAGTCGTGGGCGCGACAAAGGTGCCTTCGCCGGCTTCTTTCTCTACCTGGAGCGTCAGGCAGACGGTCGCGAGCCGCTGCAGGCTTGAGAGTTGGGGCGGGCCGTCGTCGCTGCTGTTGGTGGGGTTGCCGGTGATCGAGATGACGGGCAGGCCATCCTGCTTGAGCACGGCCGCGAGGTTCACAACCTCATCGGTCTCACCGGAGAAGGAGATGCAGATCACGGTATCGGTGGTGCGGAAACGGCCAAGGTCGCCGTGGGCTGCCTCGGAGGGGTGAACGGCGTGCGAGGGGATTCCGAGCGAGGCCATGGTCGCCGAGATTTTCGCGCCCACCAGCCCGGACTTGCCTAGGCCGGTGACTAGGACCGTGCCGCCCGAGTCCGCACAAGCAACCACCAGGTCGACGGCGCGGCAGAATGTCTCATCCAGGGTCGCCCCCAGACCGCTCAACGCCTCGGCCTCGGTCTTCAGCACGCCCTGAGCGAACCGGACCTCATCGAGTCGCCCGGGTTCGGCGTGTGCGGGGCGGTCACGGACGGAGGAAGCCGGGGGCACGAGCGAAGTGGGGTTGCCGGCAGGTGATTGGAGGCCCGCCTGGGGATTCGCCATGTCATAAGCGTAAACTCCCCGGACGTGCCGCGTCGGATACCCACCGAAACGGCCGGATGACCCGGCCCAGCCCTATGCACCCCGCCCCCGCCCCGGAGAGAGCCGTCCATGCTGACTGATTCCTATCGCGTGCGGCTGGAGGCCTTTGAGGGGCCGCTGGATTTGCTGCTGTACCTGATCCGCAAGTCGGAAGTGGATATTCACGACATCCCGGTGGCGACCATCACGGAGCAGTACCTGTCGTTTCTGTCGGATCTGGAAACCGGCGGGACGGCGCGGATCGATATTGACGTCGCGGGCGAGTTCCTGCTCATGGCCGCGACCTTGATGGAACTCAAGAGCCGGATGCTCATGCCCGGCGCAGCGGGCCGGCCCGGTGCGGAGCCGGGGTCGCCGGATCGGTCGGCGCAGGAGGATCCGCGGGCGGAACTGGTGCGCCAGTTGATTGAGTATAAGAAGTACCGCGATGCCGCGGATTCCCTGGACCACCGGGCGGATGAATGGCGGCGGAGATTCCCCGCCAGCCGCGTGGGAATTGATGATGCGGCGCTGCAGGCGGCGGTTGAGTCGGCCAGCGATGTTGAACTGGAGGACCTGGACATCCTGGACCTGGTGGAGTCGTTCCAGCGGATCGCCGACACGGTGAACTTTGAACGGCTGGGCGATCACCAGGTGACATATGACGACACGCCCATCGAGTTGCACGCCGCGGACATCATGAGCCGGTTGGCGGCGGAGGCGACGGTGCCGGAGGTCGAACTGGCGAGCCTGTTCAAGGGGCGGACGCGCCCGGAGATGGTGGGCCTATTCCTGGCGCTTCTGGAACTTGTGCGAGGCCGGCGGGTCGCGGTGCGGCAGGACAGGCTTGAGGGGCAGATTTATCTGAGGGCCCGCGAGGCTGAGGAGGGGCAGGGGTCGATCGGGCAGGCGTCGCCCCGCTTGCTCCCTAACTCGGCACCAGATTCAGCCAACCCGGCTACTTGAGCGCGGTCAGGAAGCGTTCGAGCCGGTCCATTCCCTTGTTGATCTGCTCTTCGCTGCACGCGAACGAGATGCGGACGTGGTTCTTTCCGCAGCCGCCAAAGTCCTCGCCGGGGACGAACGCGACGTGGGCTTCTTCGAGCAGCGCCTCGGCGAACTCAAGGGCGGAGTTGATAGGCCTCCCGGCGGGCGTCACTTTGCCGAAGTAGGAAGAGATGTCGGGGAAGAGGTAGAACGCGCCGGTAGGGCGCGGGCACTTGATTCCCTTGATGAGGCTGATGCGGGCGTAGATGACCTTGGCGCGAGAGGCGAAGGCGGCCCGCATCCGCTCGACATCGTCGGCGGTGTCGGCGAGGGCGGTGCGGATGGCGGGGTACGTGAAGGACGTGATGTTCGTAGTCATCTGGCCTTGCATTGTGGCCATGGCATCGATGAACTTCCGGCCAAACGCGCCGCTGCACGCGGCGTAGCCGATGCGCCAGCCGGTCATGGCATAGGCCTTGGAGAGGCCGTTGATCGTTATCGTGCGCTCGGCGATCTCCGGCACTGAGCCGATTGAGAAGTGGGGGATGCCGCCGTAGGTGATTTTTTCGTACAACTCATCGCTGAGGACCATGAGCCCGGGCGCGGTGGATTCGGCGGCCTGTGCAACGACTGCCGCGAGTGCACGTAGCTCGTCGGGTGTGTACATGGTGCCGCAGGGGTTGCAGGGCGAGTTGATAATGAAGAGGCGGGAGCGGGGGGTGATGGCCTTGCGCAACTGGTCGGGGGTGATCTTGAAGTCGCCCGCGGGGTTGGTGGGCAGTTCGACGACCTTGCCGCCGGCGAGTTCGGCAACCGGCGCGTAGCTGACCCAGGCGGGCACGGGGAGCAGGACCTCATCGGGCGGCTCGCCGGGCTTGGGCGGGTCGAGCAGGCAATGGCAGGCGACAAAGAGGGCATGCTTGCCGCCGGCAGAAATCGCGATGTGATCGGGCGAAGTGGGGATGCCGTTTTCTTTGATGAGTTTGGCGGCGATGGCAGCCCGGGTTTCGGGGTCTCCTAGGGTGGGCATGTACTTGGTCATGCCGCTGTCGAGCGCTTTTTCGGCGGCCCTCTTGACTTGGACGGGTGTGTCAAAGTCCGGCTCTCCCGCGGCGAAGGAGAGCACATCCAGCCCCTGGCGCTGCATGGCCTTGGCGCGGTTCATGAACGCGACGGTGACGGAGGGCTTGAGCGTTTGGACACGCTCCGCGATGCGAAGGCTGGTCATGGGGGGAGCATAGTGGGGGTTTCGGCGAGTTCATTGCAACCGACGCCGGAGGAACGGTGGCCACATCGGACGATGGCACCCCGGCGGCATCACCATTGGGCAACCCGGGGTTGTTCAAGGGGGGCCTTCGGGTTGCCCGGCTGTTGAACATCCCCGGCCCCCTGTCTATCCTTGCCTTCCACGAAACAGCCTAGCAACAGGGACACCGATGGCACTTTTGGCAGAACACCGCAAGAAAATCGCAACCGACCACCGCCGCCACGACAAGGATTCCGGGTCTCCCGAGGTCCAGGTGGCCCTTCTGACTGCGGGGATCGCCTCGGTTGCGGAGCACCTTCAGGGGCACGACAAGGACCACCACAGCCGCCGGGGCCTGCTGCTCATGGTGGGACGCCGCAACCGCCTGCTCAAGTACCTGGCGAGGACCAATCCCCAGGGGTACCAGAACTTGATCGCGAAGCTGGGTCTTCGCAAGTAAGTGTTTGAATCCGGCCCGTGGCTTACCTGCCGCGGGCCGGCTTGTTTTTCTGGAATCGTTTTTTCCGGCAGAGCCAGGTACGGAGCGGCAGTGGGCAAGGTGCAGTTGATCCCGGGATTGGGGGATCAAAACTGCGGCTTGCCTTCTGCCCCTCAGGGGTGCTTGGTGATGCCGGGCTCCCCAAGGCATCGGACGCCACCGGACAGGCCGCTTGTCCCGGGCGTCGGGTCCAGCCAATGCTGGACCAATACAGGAACTTGAATCATGGCTCAACTTGCTCACATCGAGACAGGGCTGGTCCGCCTCTCCCGCGAAATCGGCGGCAGGACGCTCACCATTGAAACGGGCGTCGTCGGCAAACAGGCCAATGCCGCTGTCATCGCCACTTACGCCGGCAGCGCGGTGCTGGCGACCGTTGTCCGGGCGGCGCCGCGAGAAGGGATCGACTTCTTCCCGCTGACGGTGGATTACCGGGAGAAGACGTCCGCCGCGGGCAAGTTCCCGGGCGGCTTCCGCAAGCGGGAGGGCGCTCCCAACGAAAAAGAGACCCTGACGATGCGGATGATCGACCGGCCCATCCGGCCGCTCTTCCCCGATGGGTTCCTGGACGAGGTGCAGGTCCAGGTGTTCGTTATGAGCCACGACGGCGAGAACGACACGGATGTGCTGGCGGGGACGGCCGCGGCGGCGGCGCTGGCCCTGAGCGATGTGCCCTTCGAGGGTCCGCTGGCGACGGTGCGTGTGGGCCGGATTCACACCGACACGGGCACGCAGTACATCATCAACCCGACGGTTTCGCAGATGGACTTCTCCGACATGGACGTTGTCCTGGCCGGTCACAAGGACGGCCTCAACATGATCGAGGTCGGGGCGGCGGAGGTGGATGAGGCTGGCGTGCTGGGCGCGCTGGAGTTCGGCTTTGACAACATCAAGCAGATCCTGGGGCTGATCGAGGAACTCAAGGCGAAGGTCGGCAAGCCGACGGTGGCCGGCCAGGACTACCTGCCTGCGCCGGAGATTGTTGCGAAGGTGGCGGCGTTGGCCGAGCAGGAAATGACGAAGGCCCGGCAGATCAAGGGCAAGAAGGCCCGCAGCGAAGCGGTGGATGCGCTCCGCAAGGCGACGCTGGACACGCACTTTGCGCTCAAGACCGAGGGCAACTACGGCGAGTACGCCACATCGCTCAAGAACCGCACGCAGGCGAAGGATGCGTTCAAGCGGCTGGAAGAAAAGGTCACGCGCCGCCTGATCGTGCAGCAGAAGACGCGGGCTGACGGGCGCGGGCCGACCGAGGTCCGCCCGATCGGCGGGTCGGTGGGCATCTTCGCCCGGACGCACGGGTCGGCACTGTTCCAGCGCGGCGAGACGCAGAGCCTGGTGAGCGTGACCCTGGGCACGGGCAAGGATGAGCAGATCGTCGATGGGCTGATCCCCGAATACAGCAAGAAGTTCACGCTTCACTACAACTTCCCGCCGTTTGCGACGGGAGAGGCCAAGCGGATCACCGGACCGGGCCGGCGCGAGATCGGGCATGGGGCGCTGGCGGAGCGGTCGCTCATGGCGATCCTGCCCAGCCCGGAAGTGTTCCCGTACACGATCCGCGTGGTGAGCGACATCACCGAGAGCAACGGCTCATCGTCGATGGCGAGCGTGTGCGGCGGGTGCCTGGCGCTGATGGATGCGGGCGTGCCCATCCGGGCGACGTGCGCCGGGATCTCGGTGGGCCGCTTCGCGGATGAGAACGACAAGAACGAGCTGTTCGTGACCGACATCATCGGCGAAGAGGACTTCTTCGGCGACATGGACTTCAAGGTCAGCGGGACGCGCGACGGCATTACGGGGATTCAACTGGACCTCAAGGCCAGGGGGCTGGTGCTGAGCCAGATCGAGAAGATCCTGGAGCAGGCCAAGCAGGGGCGGCTGGACATCATCGAGACCATGGAGCGGATCATCCCCGCGCCGCGGGCGAGCATTTCGCCGCTGGCGCCGCGCCTGATCACGCTGCACATCGACCCGGAGAAGATCGGCAAGCTGATCGGACCGGGCGGCAAGATGATCCGAGGCCTGCAGGATCGGTACAGCGTCACCATCGACGTGGACGACGATGGGACGGTGCAGTTGGCGGGTCTCAACGCCGAGTCGATCGACGGGGCACGCAGCGAGATCGAGGCGTTGTGCGAAGAGATCAAGGTCGGCACGGTGTACACGGGCAAGGTCGTGAGCATGAAGGACTTCGGCGCGTTCATCGAACTGGCGCCGGGGACCGACGGCATGTGCCACATCTCGGAGTTGGCCGAGGGGTACGTCAAGAGCGTGAGCGAGGTTGTCAAACTTGGGGATATTGTAAAGGTCAAGGTGATCAATGTTGATGACCAGGGCCGGATCAAGCTCAGCCGCAAGGCGGTGCTCGCGGAAGAGACGCGGGCCAAGCAACAGGCCTAAGTAGGCTTTTGTAAAGGACTTAGAGCGATTGTCCACAGCCGGTGTCGGGTCCGACACCGGCTGTGGTTGCGCCGGGGCGTCATTTGAACCGGCGTTCGGCCGACGGGTCCTTCTTGACCCGGGGGTAGGTATTGGTAGTCTGGGCGTCCTTGGGAGCCACCGCTTGTCGAGCGAGTGGTGGTTTGTGGAGGCTGGGCCTGAGCGTTCCCTTGATGAAGGCGCGTGATTGTCAGCGCTGGTGGGAAGGCGCGGCGGGCTCGTTCGGGCCGCCGCAACGGCGTTGAGCGGCCCGGTGGGGTACGTGGGTGGAGAGGGTCGGGAGGTCCGTGATGGATGACCAGACTCCGCAGCAGATTGAGGCCATGGACGGTCTTGTCAAGTGGTTTGACCCGCGCAAGGGGTTCGGGTTCATTGTCGGCCCCGATGGGCGGGATGTGTTCACCCATTACAGCGTGATTCAGGGCGACGGGTTCCGCGTCTTGAAAGATGGGTGCCGGGTGCAGTATGACGCCGTCCGGACCGAGAAGGGTTGGAAAGCCACACGGGTCGTCAAGTATGAAGCGGTCGAAGTGACGATCCCCGCGCGCCAGGGGTATTCGAGGGCGGCGCGCCAGGGATAGGCACGGGACCGTGCCCAGTTGTGCACATCGAAAGCGTTGGCCCGACTTGGCGGCGGGCGTTCCCCGGCAGATACTCCCGGCTTGGGATACGAACTCCTGCTGCTTGTGGCCGGGTTTATGCTGGGGCTGGGCGTGGCCGCTTTGGGCGCGCGCTGGCAGATACGGCGTTCGATGGCGGAGGTTCGCTCGGCGGAACGCAGGGCGCGGTCCGCTGAGCGGCTCGCCGAGATCGGCGCGATGACGGGCGGCCTGGCGCACGAGATCAAGAACCCGCTGTCCACGATCGGCCTCAACGCTCAGTTGTTGGCGGAGGCGGTGGACGAGTTGCCGGGCGACCGGGCGGTGGAGCCGGAGGTGCGGCAGCGACTCACGCGCCGGCTGGCGGCGCTGCGGCGCGAGGTCGAGCGGCTGAAGGGCATCCTGACTGACTTTCTCAACTTCGCCGGGGAGATCAGGCTTGACCTGCACGAGGTTGATGTCAACCGCGTGGTGGACGAACTTGCCGACTTCTTTGCGCCGCAGGCGCAGAAGCAGGGGGTACGCCTGCGGACGGAGCTGGCCCCGCAGCCGCTGCCGGCCAGGCTCGATGCATCGCAACTCAAGCAGGCCCTGCTCAACCTGATGCTCAACGCGGTTCAGGCGATGGCGACCGCGAAGCCCGAGCGGGGCGACTCGAAGGAACTGATCATCCGTACGAGCGGCGAGGTTGACCAGGGCCGGCCGGTCATCGTGGTGCACGTGATCGATACGGGGCCGGGCATCGATGCCGAGGTCATTCCCAGGGTCTTTACGCCGTACTTCACGACCAAGTCCGGGGGCACGGGGCTGGGGCTGCCAACCACCCGCCGGCTGATCGAGGCCCACCACGGGCGGATTGATGTGCATACCGAGTTGGGGAAGGGGACGGACTTTGTGGTGACGTTGCCGGCGCTGGAGCGTGAAGGTGAGGGTTGAACGCTGGTCGCGCCGGTAAGGGGGCGTGATACCGGCGCTGCTCCGCAGCTCGGCCACGCGTGCGGCGTGGTTCCCCGGGCTTCCGCCCGGTGCTATTGACGTCCGCCGCAGTCGCGGCGGGGAGACGGAGCGGCGTTCGCGGCGGGGAGGACCGGTTCGGGGCTCACCGTTCGATTTCGGTCCGGACGTCCCACAGTTCAGGAAAGAGGCGGTCGTCGACCATGGCGCGGAGGTAGCCCACCCCGGAGGTGCCGCCGGTGCCGCGCTTTGACCCGATGATCCGCTCGACAACCTTGACGTGGCGGTAGCGCCAGAGCGAGTACTGCTCATCGACATCCACCAGTTTCTCGCACATCTCGTACAACTCCCAGAGCTGCTCGGGCTTCTCATAGATGGACTTGAGCACGGCGACGATGCCGGGGTGGGGCGTGTGGGGCTCGGAGACGTCCCTGGAAAGAACCTCCTGGGGCACGGGCAGGCCGCGCCGGGCGAGGGCGTGGAGGAACTCGTCGTACAGGCTGGGGGCGTTGAGCGTGGCTTCAAGTTGGGTGAAGACTTCGGGCTTGTGCTGGAAGACGGCGAGCATGCGCCGGTCCTTGCGGCCGAGCATGAACTCTATTTGGCGGTGTTGGTGGGACTGGATGCCGCTGGCCGGGCCCAGCACGTGGCGGAACTGGACGTATTCGCTTGGTGTGAGCGTGGCGAGGACGCTCCATTGATTGAAGAGTTGAGCTTGGATGTGCTTGACGCGGGCGAGGATCTTGAAGCTGGCGCCCAGTTGATCGGCGCGGATCAGGGGCAGGGCGGCCTTGAGTTCATGGACCATCAACTTGAACCAGAGCTCGGTGGTCTGGTGCTGGATGATGAACAGCATCTCATCGTGGTGCTGTGGCTCGGAGAGGGGCTTCTGCGCCGACAGAACCTGTTCGAGGCGGAGGTAGCCGGCGTAATCCAGTTTGTTCCGGAAGTCCGTGACCATGCCCGGGTCACGCTTGATCGCGCTCGGATCAGCATGGCTGGCGTCGTGTGGCGACGAGCCGTACGGTGAATCGTGTGGTTGCATCTTGCGAAGGCTCCCGACCGTCGCCCCGCTCGGTGCAGGGCACCGCGGGGCTGGGTTCCGGGAAGCCTACGGCTTCTCATCCGCGTGCGGTGTGCGCGAAACCACATCCGTTGGGGCGTTGGAATCCAGCGAGGCCAAGGCCTGACGCTGCCCGGCACTGGTTGGCCAGGTTGCTACCCGGGTGACCCCGCTGCCCCCTTGTGGAGACACGACCGCCGCCCGCGAAGCAAAGTAGCGTTCCCGGGTTGAATACGAGCAGCCGACCGACGCCAGCAGGAAAGGCGCGGCGACCGCGGCGATGGCGCATGCACCCCTGAACTGAGGGTTTGTCGCTGCCCGGAGGATGTTCGAGGATCGTGTGTTCATAGCCGTGTGGAGCCGTTTTCGAACGTTGCCCAATGTACCCGGAACTGCCAGCCGCTTCAACCGCTCCCTACCCCTAGAAAGGTACCTTCAACCGAGGAAAAAAACACCGAAAACACCGTCGGGATGGCGAAACTGGGGTATTCGCCCCCGGACAGGCCGGGATCTTGGTCCAATCCGGGCTGATCCTCCCATCCGCACCGGTTGCGACATGAGTTATTGGACGGCTTGGTGTGCGAACGGTTCCCTTGCGGCGGGCATTTGACGGTTCATGGACAACCCGTACCATCAGCCCTTTGCCGCCTCATTCCCGAGCGCGGCTCCAGGGAAGCCAGTTGATATGAAACCTGCATTCAGCACCGTGGCGTGCCCGGAGTGGACGTTTGCCAAGCTCGCGGAGCATGCGGAACGCTGGGGCTTCCTGGGGTGCGAGTTGAGGACCTTTGGCTATGGGGCCACGCAGTTTGCGTGCGACCCGGCCTTGACCGCGCCCGCCAAGGTGCGGTCGCTGCTCGGGCGGGCCGGAGTTGAGATTGCCTCGCTGGGGACTTCGATCCGGTATGACGAACCGATCTCGCCGCCGGTGATCGGGCACCTGACTTCCGACACCGAGCGGTCGGTGCGTGAAACCAAGGGCGCGCTGGACCTGGCGGTGCAACTGGAGTGCCCGCTGGTCCGGGTATTCGGCTTTGAACTGCACGGGAGCGAGCGGCGCAAGTCGGCCCTGGACCGCATTGCCGGCCGCCTGGTGAAGGCAGCGGACTATGCGCGGAACAGTGGTGTGAGCCTGATGATCGAGAACGGCGGATCGTTCCCTACGGCGACCAGCCTGGCGGAGGTGCTGGACGCGGTGAACAGCCCGTTGCTGACGGCGGCGTATTCGGTGCCGGTGGCTGCTCTGGCGGGGGAATCAGCCGCGGCGGGGATCAATGTACTGGGTGAACGGCTTGCGTGCGTCAAGTTGCGCGACTTCAAGTCCGGGCGGCCGTGCGCGTTGGGAGATGGCGATGTTGACAACCGAGGGGCGGTCGAGGCGCTTGGGAAGGCCGGGTTCAAGGGCTGGCTGACCTACGAGTACGATCGGGTGTGGCTTGCGGACAGCGAGCACCCGTTGCCGGAGGCCGATGGGGTGCTTGCGCTTTCAGCGCGGCGGCTCTTTGAGTGGGTTGGGGGCAGCACCAGCGGCGCTCGTCCGGCCGGTGTGCCACTTACGACGCGGTGAGCTGGTTGGCGCATCGCCGCGGGGCCAACTAACATCCGGCGTGGATTCACCCGTCGATCTGTCTCGCGACATCCTGGCTCGGTGTCGGGCGTTTGGCTTTGCCGCGGCCGGGATTGCTCCCATCGCGCCCAGCCGCTGGGCGGGGGAACTGACCGCATGGCTGGCGGCGGGGCGGCACGGGACGATGGACTACCTCGCCCGTGATATTGAGATGAGGCTCAGCCCGGGCGGGGTGTTGGAGAACGCGCAGGCGTTCATCATGGTGGCGGACTTGTACTCGGCTCGCGGTGAAGCGCGTGCGCCATCAGATTCATCGACGGAGTCCGTGCACGGGCGGATTGCCCGGTATGCACAGGGCCGCAACTACCACTGGGTGATGAAGAATCGGCTGCACGCGCTGAGCGATGCATGGCGGGCGGAGTTTCCGGGAGCGGAGTTCCGCACGTTTGTTGATACCGTGCCGGTGCTGGAGCGGGAGTTGGCGGAGTTGGCTGGGATCGGCTGGCAGGCCAAGAACACGATGCTGATCCACCCGCGATTGGGGAGTTATTTTTTCCTGGGCGGGGTGGCGACGACGCTGCGGCTTGAGGCGCCGGAGGGTCAGGGGCGGGTGGCCGACCACTGCGGCTCGTGCACGCGCTGCATTGATGCGTGCCCGACACAGGCGATCACGCCGTACAGCGTGGATGGCTCGCGGTGCATTTCGTACCTTACGATTGAGCGGCGTGAGGCCATTGCACCGGAGTTTTTCGGCGCGATGGGCGAGTGGCTGTATGGGTGCGATGTGTGCCAGGAGGTGTGCCCGCACAACTCAGGGCGCGGACCGGAGGTTGATACCGGCTCAGCGCACCCCGAATACGAGCCGAAGAACTCCTCGTTTGACCTGCTGACGGTGCTGGGATGGGACGATGCGGCACGGAGGGCGGCGTTCAGGGCCTCGCCGCTCAAGCGAGCAAACCTTGAGATGATGAAGCGCAATGCGTTGATCGTTGCGGGGAATGTGTTGGGCCGGGGCCGGGGCGGGGGTGGGGGGGCGTTGCTGGCCCGCATCCGCGAAGTGGCGGTTGATGAGGCGGAGTCGGAGATGGTGCGGGCGACGGCGCGGGATGTGCTCAGCGCGCTCTGAGGGGGCTCACGCTGAGACGCAGAGTTCGCAGAGAGAAGACATAAGACTGTGTTTCAAGCCGTTTGCAAGTTATTCACTGCGAGCACTGCGCCTTTGCGTGAGACCGCCTTCCACTGGACGAACCGACAGCCGCGCGAGGAGGACGACGCCCAGGCCCGGCGCGAGCCACCAGGTCTCGCGTTCAATGAACCCCATCCAGAACATGGGGGCTGCGAGCGCGAGGGCGACGGCGAGGACGGCAAGGCGCGGGCGGGTCGGGCCGGATTTTCCATCGCGCGTGGGGATGATGCACAGCCACACGTACGCTGGGAAGACCAGCCCGTAGAAGGCCATGAAGCAGCGATAGAAGACCTCGTTCAGCGAGAGGTCCGCCAGCCCGGGGTACCTGAACCCCAGGAACGCCAGCACAGCGCCGACGATGAAGCCGCCGATCACGCCGTAGCCGCGTCTGTCATTGCCGGGGTTCGCAGAACCCGGCTTGGCGACCAGGAACGCGGCGTGGATGGCGATGGTGAAGGCGAGTTGAACACCCATGTGCAGGGTCACCGGCTCATCGGCGACCTGCGGCCCCGCGCGCACGGTGTAACGGAACGCTGTGTACAACAGGGGTGAGGCGTACAGGTAGGTGAAGAGGAGCATGACCGCGAACAGGATCAGGAATCCGACGGCAAAGGCGATGGTCCCTTCCCGGGCTGGGAGCGATTGGCGGGCCTGGTGGAACGACAGGTCCAGATAGGGGCAGAGCAGAAACCCGAAGAAGATCACCGGCGCCAGCCAAGGCAGGTCCGCAGCCAGGAGCGGCGTTGGAAGGGTGATCGGGGCATCGCCCTTGTGCACGATCAGCCACCAGAGCATGCAGCCGAGCGAGACGGTGAAGATCAGCCACGAGGTGGCGTGGAGGCGCGGTGTTGGCTTGAGTGGATTCCCGGTGATGATGATGACGCCCGCGACTGCCGCGAGGACGATCAGGCCCCACATCGAGAACCCCAGGCCCATAAGCAGCCAGGTCATGAAAAAGCACTGGAAGGTCAGCGTGACCTGAGAGAACAGCCGGCAGGCGGCGGAATGTTGCGCGACGAGGCGGGCGCTGGCCTGCGGGTTGGCGAGCACCACACCCATAAGGGCGGCGCCGGCCATGTTGGGCACTGCGAAGACCAGAATGGCCCAGGGGCCGAAGTCGCGCAGGAGGAGCACCGGGAGGAACATGCCGATGCACCAGGTCCAGGAGCAGGCGAGGAAGGCAGCCCAGGCGAGGATGGAGAGGGTGGAGGTGCGGGGTGGCGCGGGTTCTGGCATGCGACGCAGATTCTACCGGAGGCACCGCGATGCGCTCTTGTCTGAGCTTTCTAGTTCCCTACCCGCCGGGTATCGCCGCGCTTGGCTTTCTGGTGCAGCGTCGGGGTGACGTGGAAGGTCGCCTGGCAGCGGCCCACGCGGCGTTCTTTCGCGGCCATTCGCGCGAGGAGCGGGTCTTTCTTGCGGAGTTTGACGGCGGCCGCGGGGAGGATGGCCTGCTGCATGACTTCCAGGTCCAGGGTGAGGTTGAACTCTTTTCCGCCGGCGATGAGGGCGTGGAGGTCTTCGCGGGGGGTGATTTTGTAGATGGCGGGGCCGAAGCAGGGGCGGAGGAACTTGTATTCGAGGTGCTTGCAGACGATGGTGTAGTCGCCGCCGGTGATGCCGAAGATGTACATTCCGCCGGCGATTTCGCTGTTGGCGAGGAGGGCGGCGCCGGCCATGGCGTTGTACCAGTTGCGGTTGAACCGCTTAAAGGGAAGGACGGCGGTGAAGGCCCGTTCACCCAATCGCTTCATCTGGATGCCGCTCTTGAAGGCGTAGGGCAGCCAGATGAGCGAGCACACGCGGTGCCAGAAGGTGTTGCGGACCGAGAGGCGGGCGATGAAGGCCTCGACCTTATCGGTGAAGGAGAGTGCCGCGGCGTGCTTGGTGTCGGCGGGGCTGGGCTGCAGGACGGCATCGTCGATTTCGGCCTCGGCGGCGGCATCGCTCGTGCGCTGGGCGGCGCCGGGCTGCGGAGTCGGTGGTTCCGGGGGGACGGCGTCGTCCAGTGGTGGCGTCGAGAGGTTGGTTGCGGTGGAGTTGGTCAAGGGCGGTGGGTTGGTTGCACGAGGCAGCGGGAGGTCGCGGAAGTTAGCGCGGGGCATCTTAGGGTGATATGGAGGCGTTGGCGGGGGTTGGCCGGGCGGGCGAGGCTGGGGGTAATCCGAGGGCGTTCCAATGTCCGGTTCATCACGCCTGAAGGCGGGAGCGTAAGAAGCCCGTTGAAACGGGCTGAGGGGCAAGCAATGGAGACTGGTGGGGCTGGCGGCCCGCGTACCACGCCTGAAGGCGTGGCATACGAGCGAGCAAGCCCGCTGAAGCGGGCTGAGGAACGGGTTGAAGCGGGTTGAAGAGCGGTCGCGCTCCCGTGCTACGGGCTAGCTATCGGAATGCAGGTCGAACCAGCCCTTTTCGTTGCGGCGGACGCGCTGGCACGGGTTGCCGGGTTCGTGGTCCAGCACGAGGAGCCAGTCGTTGTCGGCGGCGGCCCCGAGGAACCAGCGGCGGGTCACCATGCTGGTGTAGGGCTCGACGTCGTAGCCCAGGCTGTACGCGGCACCGACATGGCCCACGGTGGGCATGACATCGGGGGTGAAGACGATGGTCCGACCCTCGGTGTCGGTGAACTTGATTGCCTGCTGGCCCCAAGTGTGGCCGGGGGTGAGAAAGACGCTGATGCCGTCAAGGCCGGGCAACGGGGTCTCGCGGTCGGCGATGGAGAGCAGGGGCTCATCATCGCGATTCGGGGGGAGGCCAAAGGGGAACGGGCGGGGAGAATCGACGAGTTTCAGTTGGTCTCGGATGGGTTCGAGGTGGTCTTTGAAGTAGGTGCGGGTCATGACGCTCTTGTTGGCGAGGGCATCCTGCCACTCGCGCGACTGGGCGTAGATCACGGCCTTGGGGAAGGTTTTTTTGACACCGTGGTCGGGTCGAGAGCCGGCCATGCCCGAGGCGGGGCCGGTCCAGTCTGGGGCTTCGCCGGGGCGGGGCAGGCGGGTGAGGGCCCCGGCGTGGTCAAAGTGCAGGTGGCTGCAGACGACGGCGTCGATGTCTTCAGGAGGGCAGTTGACTTCACCGAGCGCATCGATGATCGAACGGTTTTCAAAGGAGAATATCTCGCGGCTCTTGGCGTCCAGTTTGTCGCCGGTGCCGACTTCGATCAGGGCTTTCTTGCCGCCGCCTTCGAGCAGGAGGCAGTTGTGCTGGACGGTGATGCGGCCGCGATCGTCGGTGGGGACGGTGCGGGACCAGACGGTGCGGGGGATTAGCCCGAACATCGATCCACCGTCGAGGCGGAACTCGGCGGCGCGCAAGAGTTTCCATGAATAGGCAACGGGCATAGGGCAGAGGGTATCCCTGACGCGTGCAACGACTGTGCGGGCGAACGGGGGTTTGGTGGAGGGCGTATACAGGGGCACGGGCACCCAAAGAAGGAGAGAGGCGATGCCGACCACACAGTCAGCGTTGGTGACCAGGCTTGGGCGGGTAGCAAAGCGGTTCGTGCGATCTTGGGTGGTGCCGTTTGTCATCGCGATGGCGATTCTGTCGCCGTTCCGCTCGGCGATTGCGGATTGGAACGATGTGCCCACGGGCTCGATGGAGCCGACCATTATGCCGGGGGAGCGCATCTTTGTGAACAAACTGGCGTATGGGCTGCGGGTGCCATTTACGGGCATCTGGATGGCTGATTGGTCCAAGCCCGAAGCCGGCGAGATCGTGATTCTGTTCTCGCCCAAGGACGGCACCAGGCTGGTGAAGCGGGTGGTTGCCGGCCCCGGGGACACGCTGGAACTGCGCAACAACAGGCTGTATATCAACGGGAGTGGCGCGGCGTATCGCGCGCTGAGCAGCGCCGAGTTGGCGGAAATCGAGGCCAGTCGGCCGCTGGGGTGGAAGGGTTTTGAGTTTGCATCCGAGCAACTCAACGGGCATTCGCATGCGGTGATGGCGACGCCTTCGCGCCCGGCCATTCGAAGCGTTGGCCCGATCGTGATCCCCGACGGGCAGTACTTTGTCATGGGTGACAACCGGGACAACAGCGCCGACTCGCGGTACTTTGGGTTTGTGAGCCGCGAGAAGATTGTGGGGCGGTCGCCGGCCGTGGTTGCTTCGCTGGATCCGGATCGCTGGTATAAGCCGCGCTGGGGGCGGTTTTTCAAGGGCTTGGATTAGCAACTGTGGCAGCAACCGGGTACGCCGATTGATTGCAGTGTCACTCGGCCTGAAAGAATGCGGTAGAATGGTGGCGTGTATGTGCAGGCAAACCGACCGACTGTGGAAGGAAGTAGCCGTGAATAAGTCAATCAGAGTGGCGTGCGTCTTGTTTGTAGCGGGCTTGGCCATTTTGATGGGAGCGTGCAATACCACCAAGGGCTTCGGTAAGGACATCGAAAAGGCCGGTGATAGCATCGAGAACTCGGCCGACAAGCACGGCGCGGATTGACCGCACCCCGAGCGGCATCGAACCTCGTGCTAACCCCGGGCGGGGGCGAGCAGGGTTTCGGGGTCTTGCAGCAAGCGGATTACTTCTGCCAGGGCCAGGGCGGCGGTCGCCCCATCCACAACACGGTGATCGCAGGCGAGGCTCAAGGGGAGCAGCAACCCGACGCGGAATGACCCTTTGTTTACGACCATTCCCTCGCGCGCCCTGCCGACGGCCAGGATGCCGACTTCCGGGTAGTTGATGATGGGGGTGGCGAAGCGTCCGGCGTGGCTACCCACGTTGCTGATCGTGAACGTCGATCCGATGAGTTGCTCGCGGGGGATCGAGCGGTTGCGCGCCATCTCGGCGATCATGGCGATGGAGCGGCTGATTTCCAGCACGCCCAAGCGATCGGTATCGCGGATCACGGGGACCATGAGGCCGGTATCGGTATCGGTCGCGATGCCCAGGTGCACGGTGCGGTGCTGGAGGATCTCTTCGTTCCTGTCGTCGGTCGTTGAGTTAAGGACGCGGAAGCGCGGGTCTTGGAGCGTGCGGCAAATGGCGCTGGCGACGAAGGGGAGGAACGAGACTTTCTCTCCTGAAGCGGCGGCCAGCTTGCGGCGGAGCCCATCCAGCGCGGTCGTGTCGGCCTCATCCATCACGGTGAAGTGGACGGTCTGCGCGATGCTCTCGCGGAGGCGGTTGGCGATGGTGCGGCGCACGCCGCGGAAGGGGATGCGGGTGGTGTCTGCGTCTCCGGAAGCAGAGGACGGACGGGTGGCTGCGGCGGCGCGTTGAGTGACTGATCGCTCGGCGGAGGGGGCGGTTTCGACGGTTCGGCTGTGGGGCTCTGAGCGATCGACGGGAGCAACATCGCCGCGCCCGGGGATCGTGGGCTGGCGCCGGGCAGAGTTCGCCGGTGGCGGGCTGGACCCACCGCCGGCCGCGTGGATGTCCTTTTCGAGGATGCGGCCGCCGATGCCGGTTCCACGGATGGAGTCGATGTCGACACCACGGTCACGGGCAAGGCGACGGACGGCGGGGGTGGCGAGGGCTTTTCCGGGGGCGGCGGAGACGCCGGCGGCGGCGCCGCTCATGTTGCCGACGACGGTGCCGGCGTCTTCGCGGTCGGAGGAAGGCTCTTCGGTTTTGACAGAGGCTTGGGCGGGCGCTTCGACGGTGCTGCCGTTAGAGCCTGGAACGGGTGCGGTGTGGGTCTGGGGAGCGGGCGCGCGGGGGGTGCTGGAAGTGCCGGCTGCACCCTCGTAACTCACGAGGGGGTTTCCAACGTGAAGAATCTCACCGGCCTCACCGTGGAGGGCAGCGATCTTGCCGGCGCGGGGGCTGGGGACTTCGACCAGGGCCTTGTCGGTCTCCATTTCGGCAAGGATGTCGTGCTCGGCGACGGTCTGGCCGACTTCGACGCGCCACTTGATGAGTTCGGCTTCGTGCACGCCCTCGCCCAGGTCGGGGAGGATGAAGTCGTTGGGGTTGGCGGAGGTCTTTGCGTGGGCCATGGAGCGGGTCCTCGAAGGGCCTTGACGGAGGGCCGAAGGGACGGAGTACAGCTGGTTGCTAGTCTAGCGTTGCCCTTTGCGGGCGACCGAGCAGGGGGCGCCGGTTTGGTGGCTAGCTCACCTCAGGGCGCTCAATCTGGGCGCTTTGGGTCGCTCTTCGCGCGGCTACGTTCAGGCGGTGAAGCGGGAGCACGATCAGCAGCACGAGCAAGACCGCAGCCTAGAGGTGCGACTGCGGTGGCGAGTTGGGGTCGGGCGGGTATCCGCCGGTTACGGGTCGTCCTTCTAATTCGGTTGTGGCCAGTGCGAATAAGCATTGTGCGAAGTCCTAGGCAGGCACTCTGATGATCAGGTCAGTACGCCAGACACTGGGTGACCGCCTCCTCGATGCGCGTTGCGTCTGGAAGGTACTCGAGCTCCAGCTTGTAGTACGGCATCACGGTGTCGAAGCCGGCGACGCGCTGCACCGGGGCTTCGAGCTGAAGGAAGCAGTGCTCCTGGATGAGGCTGCTGATCTCGGCGCCAAAGCCGCTGGTCTTGGGCGCTTCGTGGACGATGACGCAGCGGCCGGTCTTCTGCACGCTGTTCACGATGGTGTCCAGGTCGATGGGGTAGATGGTGCGCATGTCGATGAGCTCGACGCTGACGTCTTCGGGGAGCTTGTCGAGGGCTTCCAGGCACTGGAAGACTGATGCGCCCCAGGTAATGACCGTGAGGTCGGTGCCTTCCGAGACGACCTTGGCTTCGCCGATGGGAATCAAGTACTCTTCCTCCGGCACCTGCTCGCGGTAGGACCGATACACGCGCTTGGGCTCGAAGAAGATGACGGGGTCGGGGTCGCGGATGGCGGAGGCGAGCAGGCCTTTGGCGTCGTAGGGGGTGCAGGGCATGACGACCTTGATGCCGGGGTGGTGGGCGTAGATCGCTTCGGGCGAGTCGCTGTGGAGTTCGGGGGCGTGGATGCCCCCGCCCACGGGGACACGGACGGTGAGGGGGATGGTGATGGCCCCGCGGCTGCGAGTGCGGTAGCGGGCGGCGTGGTTCACGAGTTGGTCGTAGGCGGGGCCGAGGAAGCCCTCGAACTGGATCTCAGGGACGGGGCGCATGCCGGCCATCGCCAGGCCAACGGCCGTGCCCATGATGCCGGATTCGGCGAGGGGGGTATCGATGACGCGCCCGGCACCGAACTTGGCCTGGAGGCCTTCGGTCACACGGAAGACGCCACCGTTGAGGCCGACATCTTCGCCAAGGATGACGACGCGGGGGTCGCGCTCCATTTCCTGGACGAGCGCCTCGTTGATGGCATCGACGAGTGTGAGGCCCTTCTGATTTATCTGGTCTGTTCGGGGCATCGGTTGCATGTCTCCGCGTAGCGAGTCAGCGAATAGTGGTTGTGCTTACACATGTTCAGCTTGGGCCTGGAGCCCCGCCTGATCCGGGTTCTGCCCCAGGCTGCTGGTCCGAAGCGTTCGCTTCTGGAGTTCGAGTTCCCTGGGCAGTTCGGCAAATGTGTAGTCGAAGATGTCGTCCAGGGCTGGGGCCTCGATGCCCTCCGCCGCCTTCACGACTTCGACGACAAGTGGTTTGGCGGCATCATCGAGCGCACTCTGTTTCTCGTTGCTCCACAGGTTCTTGCCTTCGAGGTACTTGCGGAGGCGGATCAGGGGGTCCTTGCCCTGCCACATTTCAAGCTCGGTGGCGTCGCGGTAACGGCGGGCATCGTCGGCGGTGGTATGGTCCGCGAGGCGGTACGTGACCGCTTCGATAAAACTGGGGCCTCCGCCCGCGCGGGCTCGTTCGATGGCTTCCTTGCTGGCCTTGTGAACGGCGAAGAGGTCGTTGCCATCGACCTGGATGGTGGGCATGCCGTAGGCAAGGGCCTTCTGGGCCACGGTTTCGCTGGCCATCTGGCTTTCGCGGGGCACGCTGATGGCCCAGTGGTTGTTTTGGCAGAAGAATACGCACGGAACCTGGAAGACGCTGGCAAAGTTCATCGCCTCGTGGAAGTCGCCCTCGGACGTCGCCCCATCGCCGAAGTACGTGATCGCTACACGCTCTTCCTGGCGCATCTTGAAGGCCCACGCGATGCCTACGGCGTGGAGCATCTGGGTGCCGATGGGGATGCACAGCGGGGTCTGGCAGACGCCCTTGGGGATCTGGTTGCCGCGCTCATCGCCCATCCAGTGCAGGAGGACGTAGTGCATGGGCAGGCCGTGCATGAAGAGGGCGGCGTTCTCGCGGTAGCAGGGGACGAGGAAGTCGACACCGCGCTTGGCGGCGTACCCGGAGCCGATGGCCGCGGCTTCCTGGCCTTTGTTCTGGGGGTAGGTGCCCATGCGTCCGGAGCGCTGGAGCTTGAAGGCGACCTCGTCGAGGGCGCGGCACTTGACCATGAACTGGTAGAGCTCGAGGACTTCCTCATCGGCGAGTGTGGGCTTGCCACTCTCGGTGCGCGCGAGTTTGTCGTCGAGCTTTCCATGCTCATCAAGGATCTGCAGGTAGTCCACGCTGGCGGTGTAGACCGTCTTCTGGGGCATGCACGCTCCTCCGGGATTCGCCCGTAGGGTAGCGGATCATCCTGCGAATGGGAAAGCGGTCGGGGCCGATGTTCTGGGCATTCCGAAAAAATCGGGCGGTGAATGGATGGACCTCCCGGACCGCCCCCTTTGGGATTGGCGCTGGTGAGAGGTTGCCCGCAGCGAGCTCTGTGTTGCTCCCCGCGTCTTCCAGTATCGAGCCAAGAGGCCGGGGCGGTGGCACTGCTCGTGGCCGGCGGTGCGTGTGGATTGCCTGCCCATCACCCGGACTTGACCATCCCCTCCCGGGCGGGGGCGTCACCCGGGAACTGCTTGACGCCCTCGGGTCGGGGCGAGCGACCGGTGCCGCGCGCCACCGGGCTTCGCTCGGGGATGATGAACTGGTTGTTTGGCAGGGTGTCGTTGTGAGTCATGGCGGCGGCGGCGGCGGCGAGCATGGTGTCGTCGGGGTTTTCGTAAAGCTCGCGGAAGTTCATGTGGACGCCGCACTCGGCGAGGTCGAAGAAGTGGAGTGCAGCGCTGCGGTCGCGTTCAAACTCGAGGCCCTCGCCGCCGTGGCGAAGGTCGGAATCGAGCTTGCTCAGGGTGCAGGCCCATGCGTGGATCCAGATGGCGCTGTCTGCGAGCCGGGCCTGAACGGCCCCACGGTTAATCATGGCCTCGCGGTAACGCTTGCAGGCCAGCTTGTACTGGTGGCTGAACTCGCGGACGGTGGCGCAGAGGCGGTCGGCCTGTTCCCGCAGTTGGGGGCTGATGGCGTTGATGTGCGGGGCACGGCGCCTCACGCCGAGGAAGAGTTCAAGCCCCAGGGGGAAAGCGGACCGGAATACGGCTGGGTTCAGGCCGTTCTTCATCATGCGGGAGAGGTTGCGCCCGAGCGACTCATCACCGTCCCAGCCAACGGCGCCCTGCACGGTGAGCATGCTCTCCAGCAGTTTCTTCCCGCCGTAGGCCCAGATAAAAGACTGCATCGCTTCATTGGCGCCCTCGACGATCAGGTTGATGCGAGAGTCGCGGAAGATGCGCTCGACCTCGTTCTCGGTCATGTAGCTTTCGCCACCCATGATCTGCATGCCGTCGTTGACCACCTGCCAGCCCATTTCCGAGCAGAAGACCTTGCAGATGGCGGTCTCGACCATGATGTCCTCATCGTGGCGGTCGAGCATGCCGGTGGTCATGTAGAGCACGGCGTCCATGGCATAGTCCAGGGCTGCCATGCGGGCGATGCGTTTCTTGACCAGTTCAAAGTCTGAAAGAGGGCGTTGGAACTGGTAGCGGGTCTGGGCCCACTTGGTCGCCTGGTCGCGGACGCGCCTGGCACCCCCGAGCATCCCCGCGGAAAGCGTGCAGCGGCCGTAGTTGAGGCATGTGAGGGCTACGTTGAGCCCGCGGCCCTCCTCGGACAGGAGGTTGAACTTGGGCACGCGGACGTTGGTAAAGCGGATGCGGGCCTGCCACGTGCCGCGGATGCCGCACTTGCTGCGGTTTTTCTGGAAGATATCGAGGCCTTCCATTCCCGGGGAGCAGACCAGGGCGGTGACCTTCTCGGTCTGCTTGCCCGTCTTCCTGTCAACGACCGTCTGCTTGGCCATGACGGTGAACACGCTCGAGATGGCGCCGCTGGTCGCCCATTTTTTCTCGCCATTGATGACGTAGTACTCGCCGTCCTCGCTCTTCTCGCAGCGGGTTTCCTGGCCGCCGGCGTCGCAACCGACGTTGGGTTCGGAAAGGCAGAAGGCCGACAGCCAGTCCTTGGCCAGACGGGGGAGCCAGAGTTGTTTCTGCGCGTCGTTGCCGAAGAGCATGATGGCCTTGCACCCGATGGACTGGTGGGCGGAGACCAGCACGGCGGTGGAGCCGCAGGAAGCGCCGATGCGTTCCAGAACTCGGTTGTAGCTGGTAATTCCCAGGCCCAGGCCGCCGAACTCCTTGGGAATGGTCATTCCCAGGACCCCCAGTTCGAACAGACGGTCGATGACCCACCTGGGTATCTCCTGGTCCTGATCGATGAGCGTCGCCGGGTGCTCGGTCCTCAGGTAATCGTCCAGGCGGGCCAACAGTTGGTCGCACTCGGCGGACTCGCGGGCCTCCTGGTCGGGGTACGGGAATGCCAGGCCCTCGCGCAGGTTTCCCCAGAACAGGTTTTTGACGAAGCCCATCGACGTAGGCTCGGGGCCCAGGAGGGCTTCCGCATCCTCGATGAGTTTCTTGTCGCTTTCGGAAACGCCTTTGAGGTTTTTGATGTCGGCCATAATGTGGACCTTGGGAATCAGGAGGTCGTGGGCAACTACTTCTTGGCGGGAGCCTTTGCGAAAAAAGCCCCGATCGCGTCACGGGCGGCGGGGGTGTGTCGGAGTCGGATGAGTTGGCGGCGCTCGACCTCCAGGGACGCCTGCCAGCCGCGGGATAGACCGGCGTCGACGGCCTCGATGACCGCGCGTTCGTGCTCGGTGCTCATGCAATCGTCGCGGACCGATTCGAGGGCGGCGAGGACGCGCGGGGCTTTGTCCGGTCGGCCGGACCAGCGGAGGGGAGCGCCATCGCGCTCCAGGCGGCCCTTGGATCGCGCTTCGAGAATCCAGGACTTGGCGGCGGGGATGAGATGCTCTTGCGAAGGAGCGACGGCGTCGAATAATCCCGCCGCGCTGGCCTGGTCAAAGTTCATGACCTGCCCTGTAGCCGTTCGTCGTATGGCCTCTGATTCATCCATGCGGGCCGGGAGCAGGTTGGTCCCACCCCAGCCGGGGCAGATGCACAGGCCGGCTTCGGGCAATCCGATGGGGTAGGGCTTGGGGGGCTGTCCATCGCGGCTCCTGGCTGGTGCAGCCACCAGCCCGTCGCAGTGCATGGCCAGTTCCAGACCACCGCCGAGGGCGGCGCCGTTGATAGCGGCCACGGTCGGGAATGGGAATGCGCTGAGCATTCCGAACACGGTGGAGCCGAAAGCCAGGTACCTTTCGAGTTGGCTGTCGTCCAACTCGGTGAAGGCCTTGAGGTCCGCGCCGGCGACAAAGACGCGGTCGCTGGCGGACGCCAGTACAACCCCGAGCGCAGATCGAGGAACACTGCGGAGCGTCAGTTCGAGTCGCCGGATCAGTTCATGGTCGAGCACAACCACCGGTTTGCCCGGCTGCTCGAGTTGTACCGTGCAAACGCCGGCGAACTCTCCGGAAGCGTCCTGCATGATCGGGAGCGGTTCCACCGTCAACCTTGACCCCTCGAAAAAACGGCGGCACACCTGGGAAGTGACACAAATGCAGTGTAGCAGGCCGTGCACCCGGGTCATCACGGTTTGGGCGGAGGTGGGTGAGAGCGGATTGTCATTTTGGGTCAGGTGGTCTAGCCTTCCCACCATCGCGGCTATGGCGGAATTGGCAGACGCGCTAGATTCAGGTTCTAGTGGGGTAACACCCGTGGAGGTTCAACTCCTCTTAGCCGCACTTTTCGAGGGACTGGAGCAGGGATGACAAAGAAGGACACCGTGAAGTTGTCCGTGGCACTCGTGTTGCTCGCCTTTGCTGGGTTCTTCATCTGGTACACCACGTTCAGGGAAGAGCCGCTTCCGTCGGCACCGGCTCCGCAGGCGGGGGCGCCGGCGGGCAGTCCGCAAGTCCCGGTGGCGGCACCGGTCCCGGCCAACAGGCGGACCGTCACCGGCTCGAAGTAAGTGGTGTCCAGAAGCGCCGTCAGCAAGTAGACTCGTTTCCATGTCGGTGGTCATCGCTGGAATTGACGAGGCGGGGTACGGTCCGATGCTCGGGCCGTTGTGCGTTGGCATGGCGGTGTTTCGATTGAGCAACTTGGGCGACGAGGCCAAGGTGCCGAACCTGTGGGAACTGCTCGCCAACGGGGTGTGTCGGGAGCCCGGGCGCGGCGGCGCGCACGATGGGCATGGGCGTGTCGCGGTTGCCGATTCAAAGAAACTCAAGTTGTCAAACAGCGTGACGACGACGCATCCGCTGGTGCACCTGGAGCGCGGGGTGCTTGCCTTCGCCCGTTGCCTTGACGGTTCAAGCGAAGGACCCGCCGACGATGCATCACTCGTGGGGCTGCTGGGGTCGCGGTTCAGCGGTCACTGTTGCTATGAGTCAGAGCCACGCCCGTTGCCGCTGGGGCTGAGTACCGGTCAGGTCTTGATCGCCGCGAACGTGCTGCGGGCGGCCCTGTCACAGGCTGGGGTGACATTGCTGGATTTGCGTTGCGAACTCATGAACGAAAGCGACTTCAATCGGTCGGTCCGGGATGAGCGGAGCAAGGCGGAGGCGAATGCCGCCGCGTTCGGCCGGCACATCCGGTATGTGTGGGAACGGTGGTCAGGTGGGGGGGCGGGCGAGCGTGTCGGCGTCGTGTGCGATCGGCTGGGAGGGCGGGGCGCGTACGGCGGGTTCCTGTCGCGTGCGCTGGCAGGCAGTGAGATCGAAGTGGTCGAGGAGTCGGAGAGGCGGAGCCGGTATGTCGCGAAGGGGCGGGGCCCGGATGGGAGTGAGCGGCGTGCCGGGTTAGCTTTCCTGGTCGAGGGCGAGTCGGCCCATCTCCCCGTGGCGCTGGCGTCGATGGTGGCGAAGTATGTGCGCGAGCTCGCGATGCTGCGGTTTAACGCGCACTGGTGCCAGGTGTATCGGGACATGCTCGGCCTTGAACTCAAACCCACGGCGGGATATCGGCAGGATGGGCAGCGGTGGCTGGATGAAGCCTCGCAAGTCATCACCGAGGACGATCGCCGGCAAATCGTGAGGATCGCGTGAGGGGCGCAGGTGAGTCAAAGCGGATGCTTGACCTCGCCGCCCGGTTGGCCCTGCGGGCCCAGGGTCACGTCGAGCCCAACCCACTGGTTGGCGCGGTGATTGTGTCGGACGGTCGCATCATCGGCATGGGCCACCACCGTCGGTTTGGCGGGCTGCATGCGGAGCGTGAGGCGTTGGCGGACTGCCTGCGGCGCGGCGAGGATCCGCGCGGGGCCACGCTCTATGTGACGCTCGAGCCGTGCTGCCACTTCGGCAAGCAACCGCCCTGCACCGAGGCGGTGCTCAGCGTCGGCATCGCGAAGGTTGTGTTTGCCAGGCCCGACCGCAACCCGGTCTCTGCGGGGGGGGACAAGTTGTTGCGCCAGGGCGGGGTGGAGTGTGTTGAAGACCCGGTGAGCCGGCTCGCCTTGGGTGTCGGTGCGCCGTTTGCCAGGCGTGTGGAGCGGGGACTCCCCTGGGTGATTGCCAAGTGGGCGCAAACCATTGACGGGCGTATCGCCACTCGGACGGGTGAGAGCAAGTGGATCAGCGGCGAGCAGAGCCGGTTTCGGGTACACCGGTTGCGGGCCAGGGTTGATGCGGTGCTAACGGGCGTCGGCACGGTCAAGGCCGACGACCCGATGCTCACGTCGCGGGGTGTGAACGCGGTGAGGCGGCTGGCCCGGCGCGTGGTGGCCGATACGGACCTTGAGACGCCGCTGGAATCGGCATTGGTCCGCACCGCGGGGGAAGTGCCGACGATCATCGCGTGCGATGAGGCGATGTCACGTTCAGGGATTTCAGAGCAGCGGCGGGCGGCCCTCGCGCGGGCCGGCGTGACCGTGGTTGGCGTCCCGACTGGGGCGAGCGGTCGGGGCATTGAACTTGAGCGGCTGCTGCGCACGTTGCTGGAAGAGCACGGGGTGGCCACGGTCCTCGTCGAGGCCGGGCCCGGGATCCTGGGATCGCTCTTTGAGGCGGACCTTGTCGATGAGGTGGTGGTGTACATGGCCCCCATGCTGCTGGGAGATGAGCTTGCGAAGTCGGTGGCGGTCGGGCGCGTGGCCGAGCAGTTGACGGCGGCCCGCCGGTTTGGCCTCTGGCGCGTGAAACCGTTGGGTGATGATGTTGAACTGACGTATCGCCGCAGGTGAGCACCGGCATGGCGGCGCGTTCAGGCCGGTACAGCCCGCTGCCAAAATGTCAATGAAGGCTGGACGATGCCCCTGACAACGCCGGCCTCGGTGGCCGCCGTCAACGCTGTTCCCGGCGCTATCGCTGATTGCTTGACTTGTGCGAACGCGATCGGGATCGAGCCGAGCATCGGCGAGAGCGTGGAACTCGAGATGCCGCCGAGGGCGTCGGCCGGTGGTTCGTTCGTGCCGGAGGGTTCGCCTGGAGGAGGGGAGTTGTTGGCGGGGTACAGCGGGGTTCCCGCGTGGGGAACGGCGGGCAGGCCAAAGGCATCGTGACCGGCCGACTCAAACTTGAGCGCTGTTAGCACCTGTTTCGAATGTCCGCGCGAGTGCATCCTTGCCACGATTTCCTGCCCGAGATAGCAGCCCTTGGTGAAGGAGACGCGGTCGGTCAGCACGCCCGTTTCGGCGGGCAGCGACTTTTCACCGAAGTCAATGTTGTACAGCGGTGTACCGGCTTCGATCCGCGCGATGTTGTAGGCGTGCCACCCCGCCGGGCGCAGTCGCACCCGCGCGCCCAGGGTTGATCGGGCCGCGGCTTCCCGCGGTTCCATCGGCCCGTGGTCCGCATCGTGCCCCGACTCGACCAGTTGCTGATAGATGCGCAATGCATCTGCGGTGGGGACAATGATCTCGAACCCCGGTTCGCCCGCTGAATCGTCCCGCACGACGACAACCTGGGTTCCGGCCAGCGTGAGCTCGCAAGCGCGGTCAACAGGCAGGGCGGAGGCGGTGGTGCCGTTTGGCGGTGCCTGCCCGATCGCTTCCAGCAGTTCCCCGCTCGAAGGCCCGTGCAAGGCAAACCGGTGCATCGCCTCGCCCAGGCTCTGCATCGAAACATCCTCCGTGATGACAAAGGCCGATAACCCTCGGAGCGTGCGTTCGGCGGCCTCGATATCGACATCCAGGAGGACACGGCCCGGCAGGTTGATGACCCGCAGGTCGGCATCGATCCGGCCCTTGCGGTTGAGCCAGAACGATCGGCGCACATGGTTGACCGCCAACCCCTTGAGTTCTTGGGTCAGCATTCGGTTCAAGAACTCAAGCCGGTCGTTGCCGGTTACCTCGATTACGGATCGCTGCGGCTGATCGATGAGCACGCAGTGCTTCCGAAGGGCGGAGTATTCAAGATCTAGTTCGCCGTAGGTCGCGACGACCTCGACCCCCCGCGAAGGATCGCCGGCCTGTCCGTAGTGCAGCATCGAGGCCTCGGCTTCCTGATGCAGTTTGTGAACCGGGCTGATGCGTGCCATGAGTGCCCCTTAGGGTCGGATGGTACGGACGCGGTTTGGGAGTGGGGGGAGACGGAACTGAACGGCGACGGTGTCTTTGGACAATCCACAGCGCTCGGCCGTGGCGTATTCCGTCCGGATCGGCAATACTGCCGGCTTCATAGGCCCTCAACCCCGGTGGAGTCACGCTTGGAAAACATCGAACTTCTGAAGAAACTGTGCGAAACGCCCGGTGTGCCTGGTCGCGAGGAACGCGTGCGTGCGCTGATCCAGAAGGAGGTCAAGGGGCTGTTTGATTCGGTGGAGGTAGACCCGATGGGGTCGCTCATCTGCCGGCGCGGGCCGCGAGCCGGCCGCAAGAAAGGTGCCGGCTCACAGGGCAAGGGAGAGAAGTCTCGCAAGGCGGTTGGGGGGAGGCCCAAGCGGGTGATGCTCTTGAGCCACATGGACGAGATCGGGTTTTATGTCACGTATGTCGACAAGAACGGTTTCCTGTGGATGAACCCGGCGGGCGGGTTTGACACGCGGAACTTGTTCTCACGCCGTGTGCTGGTCTGCACGGATGGCGGCGACTATCAGGGCGTGATGAACCCCGGTGGTCGGCCGCTGCATATCTCGGGGCCGAAGGACCGCGAGAAAATCCCGGAGGTCAAGGAGTTTTACGTTGACCTGGGCCGGAGCGGGGAGAAGGTCAAGGGGCTGGTCAAGGTCGGCGATTACGTCGTGATGCACGAGCCGGCCATTGAGGTCGGGGACAAGGTGGTCAGCAAGGCGTTGGACAACCGTGTCGCGTGCTGGCTGGGGATCGAGAGCGTCCGCAGGCTTGATGCCCAAGGCCTGGGTCATTCATGCGAAATCATCGTTGCTTTTACAACGCAGGAGGAGGTTGGGCTCCGTGGGGCGAAGACGGCGTCGTTCGCCGTGTTGCCGGACATCGGCCTTGGGCTTGATGTCACCCTGGCCTGTGACACACCCGGGATTCCAGATGAGGAAGCCGTGACGCGCCACGGGCTGGGGTTCGGGTTGCACATTAAGGACAGTTCGTTCATCGCCGATCACACCCTGGTCGCCGAGTTCGAGGCCCTGGCCAAGAAGCACAAGATCCCGTTCCAACGGACGATCCTGGCGGCGGGCGGGCAGGACGGGGCCGCGGCCCAGCAGTCGGCCGCGGGGGCACGGGCGGTGGGGATCACCGTCGGCACTCGGTACATCCACACGGTGACCGAGATGGTCGACAAGAAGGACCTGTTCGCGGCCCGGGACATACTGGCCGTGTACCTGGCGAGTGTTCGGTAGAGAAAGCGAAAAACGAAAAGCGCAAATCGCAAATCGGACCGGAGAATGCTCCTGGTCCAATTTGCGCTTTGCGTTTTTCAGTGAACCAGATTGGTCGCGGCCTCGATGGCCTCGACGACCTGGCGTACCTGGAAGGGCTTCTTCAGGAACGCGTCGAAGCCGGAACCCTTCAGGCCCTGGCTCTGGCCGTCGGTGAGCTTGCCGCTCATCGCGACGATCTTGGTGAACTGCAGGTGCTCGTTCTTACGGACGCTCTCGGCGAAGGCCTTGGCGTCGGCGTCGGCGAGGTGGATGTCAAGCAGGACCACGTGCGGCTTGAAGCGTTCGCACTCCATGCCGGCGGCAAAGGCCGAGACCGAGGTCCGGATTTCATAGCTGGTCTGTTCGGTGAGGATGCGCTCGAGGGTGTCGACCACGTCGCGTTCACCATCGACGATGAGCACACGGGTCCGGCCGGAGTTGAGGCCCTCGAGGGGGATGCCGTGAGCCCGCATGAACTTGGTCAGTTCACTGGACGGAATCCGCCGGTCCCGTGACCCGGGGATGCGGTACCCCTTGAGAGAGCCGGAGTCGAACCACTTGGAGACGGTCCTGGGGGCGACGTTGCAGATCTTGGCAACCTCGCCCGTGGTCAGTACTTCTTTGTCGAATGGCATTGTCTCACCTCGCAGGAACACAGGGGTGGGCAAGCCAACTGATCGCATGCCAGCCCAACAGCATGCGACCGCCCGGGGGATGGGATCGGCGATCAGGCGATGCGGGTTCAGTCGCGACACTTTGGGGCGCAAAGATCGCGTTTTGGGACGCTCACGGGGTTACCGACCCGGTCAGCCGGGACGGTAAGGATCGGTGGCCTCGCGTGGAATTACCGTGGAACCAGCCTCCCCGACTGGCGGAAACGGTGTAAACTCCGCCTCAGCAAGGGCGGCCAAAGCCCGCGGACCAAGTTGACGCCGTTTACCCGGACTTTGTAGAGTGCGGGCCGAACGCCGGGTGTTTTTCGCTTCCGGCCGGGGGGACGTCCCTCGCAGCGCGATGCCGTCTTGGACCGGGCCACCTTGTCTTTCAGGAGTCGATCGTGACCAATCGTCGTGACTTGATCGCCGGCAACAGCCGGCCCGTGCGCGTGGCTGTTCTCCGGCGGTCCTGGAATGCGGTCGCGATCGCGATGGTCGTGTTGGCCGCCGGAACGGCTGCCGGCCACGGGGCCTTCGCGCAGGCCGCCGGGACCCCTCAACCTTCAACGGCCAAGAAGGGTACCGACGCGGAACTCTTGGCCGACTTTATCCACTACACCCGGATCGCCAACTACGCGATCGCCGAGGCCAAGGGGCGAGAGTTGCTCTCTCGAAACCTCTCCCAAGAGGACTTTGTGACGTTGATTGAGGCCGGTGATGTTGCCCGCTTTGAGGAGACCACGCAGCGGGCGATGCGCGTCCAGCAGTTGGAGCCCATCGCGGCCGGGATGAACAAAGTCTACGAGCTGGGTGTGTTGTCGCGGGCCCGCAGCCCTGAGCAGATCGCCAAGAATATCATCGACCTGACCGGCAACGCCCGAACGCGGGCCCTGGCCCGCGAGCGGCTCCTCGCGGCTGGTGAGTACGCCATGCCGCAGCTCCTCGAGAACCTGCTCAACGGCAACCAGCCGCTCCTGCAGAATGCTGTTCAGCCTGTAATCGTTGCCCTGGGTCGTCAGGCGGTGATTCCGCTCGGGTCGGCTCTTATGAAGCTGCCGCCGGCCCAGCAGGAACGGGTCGCGGACCTGATCGGGCTGATTCAGTACCGTACGAGTCTTCCGTTCCTGAGCGATGTCATGGAGAGCACGACCTCTGACGCCGTTCGGGCTGCAACAGTTCGGGCGATAGACCGCCTCGGCGGGGCCGATGCCGGCGCCAGCGACCTGTACCGCGCGCTGGCGACCGCGTATTACGACGAAAAGAGCGAGGTCACCAGCTTCCCAGGCGAAGAGCACCAGCTCCTGTGGTCGTACGACCCGGCGGCGGGCGGGCTGCTGATGACGGCCGTTCGCACCCCGGTGTTTCACGAGGCGATGGCGATGGGGCTGCTGGAACGGGGCATGCAACTGGAGATCGGAACGGGTGGGGTGAACCCGGAAACGCTGGCGTTGTGGGTTGCTTCAAACTTCTCGCGCGAGATTGACACGCCTGAGGGGTATGTCAACCCCGTGTACCCGGTTGCCGGCGCTGCCGAGCCTGGTGTAGAACCCCGTCGCGGAGCCATGTATTACGCGGTGGCCTCGGGGGCGGACATCGCTCAGCGTGTTTTGGCCAGGGCGTTGGACAACCGCGATACACCACTCGCACGCTTGGCGCTGTCGTCGGTGGAGCAGACCGCTGGGGGTAATGCGCTCTGGGGGAATGGCACCAGAATGCCCCTCCTCGAGGCCATCACGTACCCCAGTCGTCGGGTTCAGTACGAGGCGGCGCTGGCGTTGGCCGCGGCCCAGCCACAGAGCCCATTCATTGGTTCCGAGCGCGTCGTGCCGACCTTGGCCTCGACCATCCGTGGAGCGGGCGTCCAGGTCGCGGCGGTGGTCGCGGCGGAAGCAGAATCGTACCAGGGTGTGCGGCGAGTCCTGACGAACCTTGGATACACGGTGCTGCCCCAGGGGCGCACGCTCTCGGACCTGGATGCACCTATCGCGGAGGCGGCGGCGGTTGATCTGATTGTCGGGGTTGGAATCAGTGGCGATCGGGTGCCGGCGTTCATCGATGAAATCCGCGGGCGCAACAAGACTTCCGCCGTTCCTGTGCTGGTCTTGACCAATGTAGAGATGCTCGCGGGTGTTCGGCGGCGTTATGAGACCGACGCGACGGTCATGGTTCGGCAGGTGGGGCTGAACGAGGAGACCCTCAGCAAGGCCGGTACGGAACTGGTTCAGCGGGCCTCTGGCGGCCCCATCGACGCGGCTGAGGCCGGCGCGTACGCGCAGCGTTCCCTCGCCGCCCTCCGTGACCTTGCCGTTTCCCAGAGCACCGTGCTGAATGCCGGGGACGCGGCTCTCCCTCTTATGGGGGCCTTGAGTGATCAGACGGGCTCTTCGCGGATGAAGATCGCGGAGATTCTCTCGATGATCGGCCAGGACCGTGCGCAGCGGGCGCTCATGGATGCGGCCATCGCGGCCGGTGGCGATGAGCAGGTCGACCTGCTAGGGCTGGTGGCGGACTCGGCCAAGCGATTTGGCAACTTGCTTGAGGCTCGCCAAGTCACTCGCGTTGTTGAGCTGGCGGCCCAAGGACAGGATGCCGAGGCAACCGCTGCGGCGAGCCTGATGGGCGCCCTGAACCTCTCCAATGCGGAGTTGGTGCCGCTCATCCTACAGAAGAAGTAGATTGCCGCTCAGCCAAGGGGCGTTCACGGGGACTCATCGAGAGTCCCCGCTTTTTATGCGCTTCCGTACTCACCGGGTGTCATCGCACCCCGTGCTCCGGGAAGCAGCGATAACACCGCGGGTGTGCACGCGCACGTGATCGGTCCTGGCGAGGGGCGTCGCCGGCGGCAGGCTCGGCACAGGCGGACGCCCGCTGCGGCATTGGAGCCTGCGAACCTCAATGAACCCCGCGTGGATGTCGATCCAAGCAAGGTCCGCGTCGTTACCGCGCCGGGTGTTAACCCGGGTGACGTTGCCGGATCATCGCCGGACCCCTCGAGGAGAGGGCCCTGCGATGAGGGTGTGTTCATAGGTCGAGGACGCGTCCCCCCTCGCTTGTGGTGTGTGGAACTGAAGGAGTGCAAACGCATGCGGAATCGTACGAAAAAGGCCTTTACGCTGGTCGAAATCCTGATCGTGGTGGTCATCCTGGGCATTCTTGCGGCCATCGTTGTGCCGCAGTTCACGAATGCAACGCAGGATGCCCAGACCGGTAACCTGCGGGCCCAGGTCAAGAGCCTGCAGAACCAGATCGAGCTGTTCAAGGCTCGTACCGGCGCGTATCCCGCGGACGCCAGGACGCTTTGGGCCGAGCTGATCGACCCCAACAGCGACGGCGTCTTCACGGACGGCTACATCAAGGCCGAGCCGAAGAACCCCTACAACGGTTCGACGGACTGCGAAGCCGCGGCCGCTGCGGGTAAAGGCTGGCACTACACCTTCGCGGATGGCACACTTGGTGCGTGCTACTTCGACGAGACCACGGACTTGCTCACCCCCGGCACTCCGTAAACGGACCGGCTGAGCGACTTCATTGATCTTTGCCGGCCGGGGCTGAACAGGCTCCGGCAGGCTTTCGGAGGAACGGGCCGGCATCCAGCCGGCGGGCGGTTTGGGAGGATCTGATCATGCGTTTTCGTACACTTCGCGGGTTTACGCTTGTCGAGATCCTGATCGTGGTGGTGATCCTGGGGATCCTCGCGGCGATCGTGACCCCCCAGTTCGCCAATGCCACCGAACAGGCCCAGAAGACCGCGATGGCTGACCAGATCGCCAAAATTCGGCGCTCCATCGCCATCTACACCATCCGGAATGACAGCCTCAAGCCGAACATCACGGCCGGGGTCGGCACCTGGGGTGCGCTCATCGCTCCCGGCAGTCCTTACATGCGGCAGGCACCGGTGAACAGTTGGGTGAACGGGCCCAACTCCAAGACGATCATTATCGGGACCGCGGCCGACGCTTCCTTCCTGACGACGCACGGGTGGATTTACGATCCGGCAACCGGAAACCTGTGGGCGGCAGGCTTTGATGCCAACGACGAGCCGTACGCCAGGCCGTGATGTGATCTTGCAACTATCGGGCCGGTTGGGCTGATCGAACGTGGTGTGCTGGTCGATGGTGGTGGGGTCCCTAAAGGAATCTAGACCATGCGCACCCAACTGCCTTCGACCTCTGCCACTCGCCCCGTGTCCCGTACGTACGGAAATGTCGCACTGACCGTGATCGCGGGCTTGCTCGCGGTGATTGCGTTTGACCCGCTCCGCCCGTCGACGGCGTTGGTCTCGGAGGCCGTCGCCCAGCAAGGGCCGCGCACATCCGTAGAGGACGGCGCTTTGGTGAGCGCGGCCGAGCAACGCAAAGTCATGATCTCTGAACTGCGGAACGTTTCGGCGCGGCTCGAAAGGGTGGAGACGGCGCTCAAGGGTAGCCTGAGCGTGAAGGTGACTGAGATGCCCCCGCTTCAGCTCCCCGCGGCACCCACGAAGTAGCCGCAATGGGACTGACGTGATCGGGCAGGAGGAGGGGCGGGTATGTTCAACCGTTACTCGTGCGGGCCTGGCCCGGACAGGCTGATTCATTCAGTTCGCGCCGGCTACACGCTGGTCGAGTTGCTGGTGGTCGTCACTGTGCTGGGCATTGCCGGCGCGATGGTGGTGCCGTCGTTCTCGCAGACGGGAGCGCTTCGTGTCCAAGGCGCGGTGAGGATGATTGTTGCCGACATCACCGTGGCCCAGTCCGACGCCATTGCCTTTCAAAAGGGGCGCGGCATGGAGTTCTTCCCTGATGTGGCAGCCAGTCGGTACGTGGTCGCGGAAGTCAACGGGACGACCTTGGACACGACCCTGGACCTCATCACGGATCGCATGATTGGCGGGCCCGAGTTTGGATTTGCACAAATCGAGGCGGTGCACCTCCCCGATAATCAGTTGATTTTCGATGAGCTTGGGGGCCCGGTGGATGCGCCCGGGAGCGATAACCCGGCCGAGACCGGGTGGATCGATATCTCCGGTTCAGAACAGCACTTCCGAATCAAAATTGAAGGGTACACTGGGCGCGTTACCGTCGAGACGTTCATCCCAACTCCGCCCGGTGGCTAAGCGAAGCGGACAGCTTCGCGCCCAGACTGGAATCAAACAAATGTCCGTCGCGCATCGCCAGAAGCCTCGAACCCGCCTCCCGGCGCGCCTTGTCGTGCTTGGCTGCCTGAGCCTGGCCATGCTTATTTGGGTGAAACTCCGGGTTGTGACGGGCGTGCCCCGCACGGCCTACGCCGATCCGCAAGCGGCGGCCCCGGCATTCCCAAAGGCGGAAGCGCCCGAGCAGGCCATCCCCAAGAAGGTCGGATCGGCGCAGCCTTCTGAATTAGACTAAGTGCGTTAGCCCATGCGTGGACGGTCGGGCCCGGTGTGGGAATCCCATTGAACCCCGCCAGACGGTACTATCGGCGCGGTGCCCACCCACCTTGCCAGTTCCGCCCTGACCAGCGACTTCCGCGAGGAGTTCGAGGCCGAGCTTGATTCGCTGCTGCGCCGCCGGTTCATGTGGTTCTCAGGGACCCTCGCCGGCCTGGGGCTGGCGCTCTGGGCGACGGGGATCGGCGCCGCCGCGGCGATGATGCACCTGCTCCCCGGGCGCACCATGTCAACCGGCGAGGTGATCGCCGCAGCGGCGGTGGGGCTGGTGGCCATCGCGTGCTATGCATTCTGCTTTGTGATTGCACGGCGCGGGAAGATCAGCGGGCAGGCGCTGTTGAGGCTCACGTACACGCTCGTTGTTCTGGACGGGGTGTTGCAGGTTGGAGCATCATGGGCGGGCCTGACCGGATCAGCGGGATTGCTCGGCGTGCTGCTGACGCACGTGCTGGCGTGTTCGTTTCTTCCATGGACGGCGCGTCAGGCGATCATGCCGCTCATCCCGGTGCTGGCGCTTGATGCAGTACTTACGTTCGTTCTGGGAAGGACATCCTCCGGCGAAAGCACCTCGTTGGGAGTCAAGGCGGTACAGGTCGTGCTTAGCGCCGGGGTCGGGGTCCCGGGAACAATGCTGTGCTGGCTGCGGCACAACCGGCGGCTCGAAAGCTACAAGTTGAGGTTTTTCCAGCGCCGTTACGGCGAAGTGCGTCGCGAACTCGTCGATGCGCGGCGCATACACGAGTCGCTATTCCCTCCTCCGGTCGGTGATGGACCGATCCGTTTTTCGTATCTCTACGAGCCGATGCGGCAGATCGGTGGCGACTACCTCTACGCGTGTCGGTCGGGCAGCCCGGGCAGGTTTCGGGACGGCGACCTGCCGCTCAACATTGTCCTCATGGATGTGACCGGGCATGGCATCCCCGCGGCCCTGACCGTGAACCGGCTGTACGGTGAGTTGCAGCGGGTCTTTGCGGAGCACCCCGACATCCGGCCCGGCGAAGTGTTGAGCCTGCTCAATCGGTACGTACACCTCACGCTCGCCACCCACTCGGTCTACGTGACGGCCGTCTGTTTCCGGTTTGATCTGGAGCGAAACGAGCTCGAGTATGCCAGCGGCGGCCATCCGCCAGCGTACCTGCGGGGTGTTGATGGCACTGTTCACGAGCTCATTTCGACCGCGTTCGTGCTGGGGGCCTGCGCCGACGAGGACTACCAGTCCGAACCGTGCAGCATGCACTTTGGACCGGGTGACACGCTGATCGCGTACACGGATGGCGCTTTGGAGGCCCGCGGGAAGGACGGTCGGATGATTGGCCTTGCTGGAATTCGGCGGATGATCGCCGGCGCACCAAGGAACCCGAGCGAAGGCTGGCCCGCGTCGGTGCTTCGCTCGGTTGAGAAGCACCGCTTCGGACCGCCCTGTGACGACACCCTGGTGATCGAGGTCATGCGCCCCATTGGGGCCGCCTGAGTCTGTCAGGGCTTGACGCCTTCCACCCGGCCTGCATCCGTGTACTTTCGGACGGCCTGCTCCAGATCGACGCCGTGGATGTTCGCCAGGGTGGCCAGCCAGGCGATGACGTCGGCAAACTCCTCTTCGAGGTTGGCTCGTTGCGCAGGGGTTGGGTTTTTGCCGGGGGCGTTGTCCTGGAGGGCGGTGGCAAGTTCGCCAACCTCTTCAATCAGCCACATGAACGTGCCCGGCGTGCCGCGGGCCGAATCTGTGGCGAAGTAACGATCGCGGATAAGCGTCTGGAAGGCGTTCAGGGTCAGCGGCATGGCGGAGAATAGGGGAGGCCGATGGTTCCGACCGGGCGGGGTGGTGTGGGGCCGGGAAGGTCGATGCTCCCGTCCCCTTGCCTACCGGACCTTTCCGGCTAAACTCCCTTTCCCTGCGCCCGGACCGGTCCGGGGGCTATGTCCCTGAACTCAGCACCGCCCGCTTCGGATTGTCCCCGCCATGCCGACGATTAATCAGCTTGTCCGCAAGCCCCGCCGCCCGGTCGTAACCAAGTCAAAGGTGAAGGACTTGGCCGACTGCCCGCAGAAACGCGGCGTGTGCCTCATCGTCCGCACCACGACACCCAAGAAGCCCAACTCGGCTCTTCGCAAGATCGCCCGAGTCCGCCTGTCCAACGGCAAGGAAGTCACGGCGTACATCGGTGGCGAGGGCCACAACCTCCAGGAGCACTCGATTGTCCTGGTTCGCGGCGGTCGTGTCCGCGACCTTCCCGGTGTGCGGTACCACGTGGTCCGCGGTTCGCTTGACTGCTTGGGTGTCGAGGGTCGCAAACAGGGCCGGTCCAAGTACGGCGCCAAGAAGGGCAAGAGTTGAGCGTAAGGCAGTAGGCATCAGGGTTGGAAAAACCAGTTACGGCAGTAATCGTGCTAGGCCCGCCCGGCTTGCACGGTGAACAGTTTTCCCGCCCTGCGGGATCAGCCAAGGAGATTATTCGATGGGCGCCAAGAGTTTTACCGCGGCCGATACCCAGCTTCGTCCCGACCCCAGGTTCGGCGACAAGACGCTGTCTCGTTTCATCAACTGCATCATGTTCGACGGCAAGAAGGCCGCGGCCCAGCGCGTGGTCTACGACGCGTTTGACATCATCCAGGGTCGGCTTGCGAAGGAGACGGTCCCGGAGGCCCCCAAGGAGGCCATCGTGGTCTTCCAGAAGGCCCTGGAGAACGTAAAGCCCTTCGTTGAAGTCCGCAGCAAGCGCATTGGCGGCGCGAACTACCAGGTGCCGATGCAGGTCAACCGCAAGCGTCAGCAGAGCCTTGCTTTCCGCTGGATCCTTGATGCGGCCCGTGGCGAAAAGGGCAGGCCGATGGCTGAGCGGCTCGCCGACGAGCTCTACGCGGCCGCCAAGGGCGAGGGCAAGGCGATGCAGACCCGTGAGCAGACGCACCGTATGGCCGAGGCCAACCGCGCGTTCGCGCACTTCGCCTAAGTCGGGTGATCGAATCAGAATCCGCGAAGGCTCGGCCGTTGTGGCCGAGCCTTCGCCGTTTTTGGGCGGCGGTGGAGCGTGCATGAGGCGCCGGGGGCAGGGGCTATCGTTCGCTGTGGAACCGCTCGGCCCGTCGTTCGTCCGTTATCACAGGCAGATGCTGCTCCCCGGCGTCGGCGCGGAAGGTCAGGCAAGGCTGGCGGGAGGCCACGCGATCATCGTGGGAGTCGGGGCGCTTGGGTGTGCCGCGGGCGACCTGCTCGTCAGGGCCGGGGTCGGGACGGTCACACTCATCGACCGAGATGTGGTGGAGCTTACAAACCTACAGAGACAGACCCTGTTTGATGAGCAAGATGCCAACGCGCAGTTGCCCAAGGCCGTCGCCGCGGCGGCGAGGTTGTCACGGGTCAACTCATGCGTTCGGGTCAACCCGGTAGTGGCGGACCTGGTCGCCGGCAATGCTGAGCAACTGCTTTTGGTCGGCGGTGCGGGCGGACCGTGCTGTATCGTCGATGGCACCGACAACTTCGAGACGAGGTACCTGCTCAACGATGTCTCGGTGAAGCACGGGATCGCGTACGCCTACGGCGGTGCGGTGGGGACGCGCGGGATGGCCTGCACCTTCATGCCGGGCGGGCCCGGCCCGTGCCTGCGTTGTGTGTTCGAGCAGGCGCCCGCGCCCGGCGCTTCCCCAACATGCGATACGGCGGGGGTGCTGGGGTCCGCCGTGGCCATTGTCGCGGCGTGCCAGGCGACGGATGCGATCAAACTGCTGCTGGAACGGATTGACCTGGTGAGTGCATCGCTGCTGGACTTTGACTTGTGGTCAAACGCGCGCCGGAGGATTGATGTTTCCAGGATGAAGTCGGCGTCGTGCCCTTGCTGTGCAGGGCGACGATTCGAGTTCTTGGACGGCGGCGCGGGGTCGGACACGACAGTGCTGTGCGGGCAGAACGCCGTGCAGGTCGCGCCCGGAGGCCGTGGGGACGGAGTGGGGACGGGGAGTATCGACCTGGCAGGCGTGGCGGATCGCCTGCGTCCCCACGGGAGTGTCGTGGAAACCAGATTCATGGTCCGGGCCAAGGCCCGCCCGGCGACGCCCGGAGACTCCCCGCTCGAGATTACAGTGTTCCAGGATGGCCGCGCGATCATAAGAGGGACCACCAGGCCAGAGGTAGCCCGCTCGGTGTACGCCAAGTACGTGGGGGCCTGAAGGCCGCTTACTGTCCTCGGTTAGCGCCGGGGATCCAGAGGACGTCGGACTTCCCATCGTCGTTGGCGACTCTGCCAAGTACAAAGAGCAGATCGCTGAGCCGATTCAAGTAACGAACGGCTTCGGGGTTGACCTCCACGGCGCGATCGGCGTGCAGGGCAACGGCCAGCCGCTCCGCTCGCCGTACGATCGTGCGGGCCGTGTGCAGCGCCGCCGCGAGGTGTGAACCTCCCGGCAAAACGAAGCTGTTGAGGGGGAGGAGCCGCTCATTGTGCTCATCGATGGTGTGCTCCATGCGGGTTGTCTGTGCTTCAACAATCCGGAGGCGGGTACCAGGCACTTCGTCCTTTGCGATGGGGGTGGCGAGGTCGGCGCCAAGGTCAAAGAGGTCGTGCTGAATGGCACGCAGGGCTTGGGCGATCTGCGCGGTGTGCGAGACGCCTGGTGACGCGACGGCCACCGCCACCGCTCCCCCGATCGCGGCGTTTGCTTCATCCACCGTGCCGTAGCACTCGACACGCAGGTCGTCCTTGCGCACGCGGGCCCCCGAAGCCAGCCCTGTGGTGCCGTCATCGCCGGTTCGTGTGTAAATCTTGTTCAGTTTCACCATGGAATCGTCCTCGCCGGTCGTCGCCCGCCTCGAAAGAAAGTACCATGCGGATGCGATGGATCGCCCAGAGGCTAGCCCGACGATGGAGCGCGGGGAGGAGTTCCTGCGAGGGTTCACCAAGCAGTGGCACCCGCGGCTTGGTGCCACGGCGGGGGGGGGCACCGCCGGCTCATTGGTCGCCCGAGTTCTGGCGGCGCGAGGTCTCAGCGATCCTGTACTCTCTGCCCGGTTTCTGGAGCCCTCGCTCCGGCACCTTCACCAGCCAAGCCTGATCCCCGACCTTGACCGTGCCGCCGAGCGCATCCTCGCGGCCGCGCGATCGGGCGAGCAGATCGTCATCTATGGGGATTACGACGTCGACGGCATTTCGGCTACCGCGATTCTTTTTCACATGATCATGAAGCTGGCGCCCGGGGCCCAACTGAAGACCTATGTACCGCATCGGCTCGATGAGGGGTACGGCCTCAACAGTGAGGCGATGAATGAGTTGGCCGACGCCGGCACCCGGGTCATCGTTTCCGTCGACTGCGGCGTGACCGCGACCGGACCGGCTGAGGTAGCGAAGGCCCGCGGCGTGGACCTGATCATCACGGACCACCACAACCTCCCGGGCTCCGCGGCGGAACTCCCGGAGGCGTTCGCCGTCGTACACCCGCGCCGGTTTGGATCTGCCTACCCGTTTGGTGAGCTTTGCGGCGCGGGCGTGGCGTACAAACTCGCCTGGCGCATGGCGACGATGGCGTGTGGTTCTGAGCGGGTGACCGAACCGCTGCGGGCTCTGCTCATTGAGTTACTGGCGTTGGCCTCGCTGGGTGTAATTGCCGACGTGGTCCCGTTGGTCGATGAGAACCGCATCATCGCGAGCTTCGGTCTTCGCCGCATCAAGCACTCGGCCATTCCCGGGCTGCGGGCGCTGGTCGAAGCCTCCGGCCTGGGCGGTGAGGGCATCGACGCCGAGGATGTAGGGTTCAGGCTTGGCCCCCGCCTCAACGCCTGCGGGCGGATGGGGCATGCCCGCGAGGCGGTGGAGATGCTGACGACGGCGGATCGCCCGCGGGCGAACCAGATCGCCGAGGAGCTCACTCGCCAGAACGACCTGCGCCGGGCGACGGAGCGTGTGATCTATGAGCAGGCGGCGGCCATGGCCGAACAGGCGGGGATGACCCGTGACGGCGTTCACGCCATTGTGCTGGCGCACCCGGAGTGGCACGCGGGGGTGGTGGGGATCGTGTGCTCGCGGCTGGTCGAGCGGTTCCACCGGCCCACCATCCTGCTTGCCGAGCGGGACGGAATGTGTCATGGATCGGGGCGTTCGATAGGGGGGTTCATCCGCGCAACTGCTGAAGGAGGATTACCCCCAGCGAGTTTCGATCTCCACGGCGCGCTGGTCGAGTGTGCACCCCATCTGCTCCAGTTTGGTGGGCATGACATGGCGGCAGGGATGAAGCTGGAATCCGCGAAACTGCCGGGCTTTGTGGGGGCATTCACGGCCGTTGCCAACCGAGACATTCCGCCGGAGTGGCTGGTCCAAGGGGTGTCCTACGACGCGGAAGCCCTGACCCATGAGCTGAGCAACGCCGTGGTTTCGCAGCTCGCCCGCCTGGGCCCCTTTGGTCGGGACAACCCGCCGGTGCGGCTGCTGCTCCGGGGCGTACGGGTCGACCAGTTGCCGCAGACGTTCGGCAGCGGCAACAAGCACCTTGGCGTGGTGGTGCGATCGACCGGGGCCGGAGCGGCCAACGGCCCGCTCATCCGGCTGGTTGGGTGGAACTGGGCCGGGCGCATCGCCAGCGTTCGAAGGGGTACGGTCCTGGACGCCCTTATTGTCGCCAAGGTCTCGTCATACAACGGGCGCGTCGAGGGCCAGATCATTGACCTACGGGCCTGCCCCGGCGGCGGAGACCCCGTGGAATAGAAAACGCCCGCGCTCGGGGCGGGCGTTCTCCTCGAGGGGAGCCGATGGACTGTGTTATTCGCCCGTCGCGATGGGTGAGTCGAGCGCCGACAAGAGGCGGCCGGCCGAAGCATCGTTGGGGTTCGCACGCAGTGCCGCGCCGTAGCTCATGCGGGCATCCGCCGGGCGGAGCAACTCCTGCTGAACCATTCCCAACAGGACGTAGGTCTCGCTGGACTGCTCGAGAGACAGGGCCGTATCGAGGTTGGCCTCGGCGCCGTCAAGGTCGCCGGCGCGCTTGAGCACCAGGGCCCGCAGTACATACCCCTCGGCGCGACGCGGCGCGATGGCGATGATGCGGCTTGCCGCCTGTCGGACGCGGGGCATATCGCGGAGCACATAGGAGACATGGCCGAGGGTGATCCACGCACCGACATCGGAGGCGCCCTCCTGGTCCTTGGTCAGTTCGAGGAGGATCTGGCGGGCCTCGACCGGCCGGTCCAGTTGCACGAGGCAGCTGGCCCGCATCTGGAGGAGGTCGCGCCGGCCCTTGTTCTCTTCGGCGCGCAGGAGGTGCGACAGGTTGTAATCCGCATCCGCGAACCTGCTGGTGGCGACTTGCGCCCGTACCAGGTCTTCGAGGATGTGCGTGTCATCCGGGGAGAGCATCCGGGCTTCGGCAAAGAAGGTCACGGCCTGCTCCGGCTCGTTCTTCATCAGGGCGATGTGCCCGAGGGTCTGGCGGATGCCGGCGTTGTGGTCAAAGCCATCGCCGCGCCCGGCGATGTAGGTCTCGGCCTCGGTGATCTGGTTCAGTTCAATCATCATCTCCGCGGCGGCGATAACGTACTGCGGGTTGGTGCGGTCCAGTTCGGCCGCGGCGCGGTAGTGGTCCATCGCCACCTGCTTCTGGTCGATTCGCTCGGCGAGGATGCCCTGGTAGTACGCGGCTTCGACGCAGGCGGGGTCGAGCGTTTGCGCGGTTCTCAGGCAAGCCAGCGATCCCTCGATATTCCCCATTTCCATGAGGGTCCGTCCGCGAAGAATGTGCGACCTGGCGACCTTGCCGTTCAATGAAATGGAGTGGTCGGCGTGCTTGAGGGCCTTGTGCAGGTCCCCGGCCAGGAAGGCTTGCTGCCCCATCTGGTACTCGGTGGCGGACTTGAGGGCCTCCATCTTGGTCTTGGCGGCAGAACTCTGCGCAGAGGTGTACTTGCCGTTCCCCCCGCATCCGATGGACGCGAGGCACATGACCGCGGCGGCGGTGGCGACGGCGCCCACCCTGGCGGCCTGTCCGAGAACTCCGCGGCCGAGAGCGCGATCCAACGACAAGTGATTCAGGATTTTCATAGTGTGGCTCCCTCTAGTCTGGGCTCGCCGTGGTTCGGCGGGCGGTCCGGGGTGACGTCTCCCTCGAGGCCGTCAGGACAAGGCATGAGAACATCGGAAAAGCCACCGTCCCGGTTGAGCGGGACGGCGACGGTAGTTACTTACTTGGTGTCGAGGACTTCGCCTTCCTTGACGCTGGAGAAGGTCTGGTTGGTGATGTTGGCGTTGGCGGAGCGGAAGAAGAGCCACATGTTGCCCATGAGGCCGTGCGAGCCCATCCAGCCGCGGGAGACATCGACCGTGTTGGGGACGACGATCTCGTCGTTCCAGGCGGTCACGTTGCCGGTGATGTTGTGGGGGTTGCTGGGGTTGTAGTTCTGCTGGAGGGTGCTGAACTCGGCATCGCTCGTGTCGTTGCTGGTCCAGGGCACGCCGTTGCCGACCCGCTTGGTGGGCTGGCCGGTGTTCTGCACCGGGGTTTCGGGCCGGTCGGTGGTCGTGGTGACGGGGATACTGGTGCTGATGACTGGGGTCGCCTGGCGGGTTGGTGACTCAAACGACCAGGCGTTGATCTGCGTCTGCCCGCTTCCCGCATCGCCGCGCTTCTTGATCACCGAGTCGGTCTCGCCGTCGATGATCCGGTCGATGAAGCTGCGGCTGGGCCACAGGTCCTTCTCGCCCGTGATCTTCTGGCGCAGCCCCACGACCTCGGGCTGATTGTGGTTGAGCGAGAGTGAGCGCTGGACCTTCCACAGGGCCTTCTTGGTGTTGCCCTCGCGAGCCAGACGCTCGGCGTCGACGTTGAGCATGTTGGTCATCTTGTCGCGGCTCCAGAAGAGCGTGCCCTCGCGGCTGCCCGTGTGGATCCGGTCGACATAGTCCTTGCTCCGCTCGCCCTGGGCGGCAAGCGTCTCGTCGTTCATGATGGTCGGGGTGACCAGGAAGATGATCTCGTTGCGCTCGGTCTCGTCCTCGTTGCCGCGGAAGGCCATGCCGATCAGCGGGATGTCGCCCAGGAGCGGGATCTGGCGGCGGGTGGACTGGGTGGACTCGCGGAAGAGGCCGCCCAGGACGATGGTCTGGCCATCGCGGACGATGACGTTGGTGGTCAGTTCGTTGGTGATCTCGTCCGGGATGGTCACGGCGGCGCCGGTAGCGTCATTGATCTGGCGGATGACCGCCTCGGAGACCTGGGGCTTGAGTTCCATGCGGATCTGGCCGTCGTTGGTCACGAAGGGGCGGAACGCGAGTTGCGTGCCCGTATCCAGGAACTCAACCGTCTGAGTCGTAGAGGTGTCGGTTGAGGTCGTGCTCAGGTAGCCGACCTTGCGACCGACCAGGACGCGGCTGGCCTGCCGGTTGAGGGCCAGGACCTTGGGGTTGGAGATGATGGTCGTGTCGGTCACTTCGTCCAGCACGCGGAGGAACACGGCTACGTCGTTGCTGACGACGCCGATCTTCAGGCCGCCCGCCGCGGCGGTATTGCCGACGGTGCTGGCCAGGGCGCTGCCGCCCCCGTCAGCGGGGAATGGTGTTGGGGTGGCGGGGGCTGAGCGACCGCCGATCAGGGTGTTGACCGCCTGGGTGGGGCCGCCGATGCCGACGAACTCGCCAAAGTCGAGGTTCGCGAGCAGGGCGAAGTCGACGCCAAGGGCGTTGGCCTCGTTGAGGGATGTCTGGAGGATCGTCGCCTCGACGAGCACCTGAGCCGGGCGGGTATCGATCTGCTTGACGAGCACCTCGATCTCGTCGACGTGCTCCTGGTAGTCGTAGATGACCAGGAGTGACTCGTTGGCGTACTCATCGCCGCCGATGGGCACCTCGGCGATGCTGGGGAAGTTGGCCGACTTGCCGTTGGTCTTGATCTGGCCGCCCTCGCTGAGAAGCGGCTTGACGAACTCCGCCGCGTCGATCGCGTTCAGGTAGTTCAGCGGAATGACCTTGCTGACGCGGATCTTGGTGGCCTGCTCGATGGTCTTGAGTTCTTCAAGGGTGTACACGAAGATGAAGTTGCCCTGCTCGATGTAGCCGTACCCGTTGACGTTAAGGATCGCGTCCATTGCCTCGAAGAAGGTGACGCCGTAGAGGTTGGCGGTTACGCGTGCCGAGACGTTCTTGCTCGCCACGATGTTCTTCTGGCTCTGGATCGAGAGCATCTCGAGCACGTTGGCCAGGTCCTCGTCGTTGACGTGGAGGTCGACGATCTGGTTCTCGTCGACACGGATCTTGGTGTCCTCCTGCGGCGCCTTGGCGGGCGACGCCGGCGGGGTTGCCGGGGGCGCCGCCTGTGCCACCGCCAGCGTGGTGCCGGCGAACTGCACCAGCAACGCGGCCAGGATGGCCGTGGGTACCTTTGTTTCGTTCATTCGTCCGAAGGGCACGGCCGTGGCCAGAACCCGACGAACCCGCTCACGACCTTGCTTGCTCGCCATGAAAGACCTCTCTGGGATAGTGTGAACCGAACCGGCCGCTGAGCCCTATACACCGGGGGATACTTCCCGGACCAAGGCTGCACGGCGAACGCTCTTCACTCTGTGTCGTCTAGTCCGGCGGGCGACTTTGGGCGAATCATGGCGCGCAGCACGACTTTGGGAGTCTTGCCGCGGCAACCCGCGTTTGCAGGCAAAAAACGCCGGTCGAGCGCCGTGAAATCTTCACCGTGTTTGCCCAAGTCCGTGGCTGACGGCGGCCGGTGGGCGGTGACGACCGCGGGCGAGTTGCCTTTCGGCAGGGGCGATTTCGGCGTTGCGTTGCTACCATCATTGATTCGGGAGAGATTAGGGGTTGTTTCAACAGGGGAGGATGACCTGTGGGTCAGTTGATCGAAGTCATACTCACGCCGGCAAGAGTGACACGCGGCTACATGGAAAAACTGCTTACGGGCATCAGGCCGGAGCAAGCGGCTCGCAAGCCCCGCTATGAGACCAATGCCGCGACTATCACGGTTGATACCAACCACCCCTCGTTCGTGATCGGGCACCTGGGGCTCTACCCCGCTCGGCTGCTCCAGCTTGCAGGGCTTGATGGCACGTCCGTCGCTGCTCCGGCGGAATGGGAGCCGCTTTTCAAGGCTGGTGTGGCGTGCCAGGACGATCCCAACGGCAAGATATACCCCGCGTTTGATTCGCTGGTGGCACACTACTTCAAGGCCACCGATGCCGTGTTCTCAAAGCTTGCACAGGTGGACGACGCGGCCCTACTCATGCCCACCCCGGAAGAGCGGTACCGCGAGCGCTTCCCCCTTGCCGGCGCTGCGCTCAACTTCATGATCAACAACCACGTGATGGTGCACATGGGGCAACTCAGCGCGTGGCGGCGCTGCTTCGGGCTTCCTTCGGCGATGTAGCGGTGGGGGCCGTCAGGGCCTGACGTACGGGTTGTAGTTCTTCTCGCGGCCGATGCTCGTGGGCGGGCCGTGCCCGCTGTAGATGCGTGTCGCGTCGGGCAGCGTGTACAGCCTGGTCTTGATCGATTCCGCAAGGGCCTCGAGGCTGCACCCTGGAAAGTCGGTGCGGCCGATGGAGCCTGCAAAGAGAGCATCGCCCACGAGAGCGATCTCGCTCGGCGCGTTGTAGAGCGTGATGCCGCCGGGGGAATGGCCCGGCGTGTGACGAACTTCCCACGTGGTACCTTCCAGGGTGAGTCGGTCACCATCGGTCAGCGTCCGGTCCGGCCCGGGTGCCGTCACAGGAGTTCCTGAGAAGGAACTCAGGTTGAGCTCGGGGTCCGAGAGCCAAGCCGCTTCTGCCTCATGGATCCACACTGCCAGACCCGGGAACGCCCGCCGAACCTCGGCAACCCCGGCGATGTGGTCGAGGTGGGCGTGCGTCAGGATGAGCGCAGTGGGGGTGAGCCCAAGGCCCTGCACCCGGGCGATGAGCGGAGCGGGGTCGAACCCCGCATCCACAATCCAGCACCCGTTCGCCCCGCGCACACGTACGAGATAGCAGTTGGTCTCGTAGGGACCAAGCGTAAAAGACTCAACGACCGCGGTAGGCGCCGTCATAGGTGGGTATCCAGAGTGGCGGGTTGTCGCCCCGGCGACTAAAGCCGGGGATCGAACGTACTCTAGTTCAGGCAACCTCCCTCAACCCCCTTTGGTCCATCACGGACGAGAAGAAAGGAATCGCATGAGCCAGCACGGTTCAGGTCAGGCTGGGACGGCACCGCCCCTCCCGGCTACAGACTTGCCAGCCCCGGCGGGCCCGCGGCGAAGAACCGGCGGCGGCGCGACCTTGTTCATTCTCATCATGCTGTACACGTTGGCGCTGGCGTTGTCGGTGGCGCTGGTGATGAACGAGAAGTACACGCAGCTGGGGGTGATCGGGACGCTCCTGGTCCTGACGCTGGCCCCGGTCGCGTTCGTGCTGGCGGCGACGCTCCACAACCGTTCTGACGGCAGGCTGATTGATCGCGTGGATGACCTTTCCCGGAACGTCCGCATGCTAGCGGACCAGTCGCTACTTTCGGACGATGCACGGCGCGTGCTCAATCGCCAGCACGAGCGGGAGTTGCTCCGGGTCGCCATCGAGGAGGACATCGAGAACCGCGACTGGGATGCGGCGATGGTGCTGGTCAAGGAACTGGCGGAGCGCTTCGGCTACCGGGCCGACGCGGAGGACTTCCGGCGCAAGATCGACCAGGTCCGGGCCGACACCGTGGACACGGATGTCACGGGCGCCATCGGGTACCTGGATGGGCTCGTGTTGCAGCGACGGTGGGATCACGCCTTTGCGGAGGCAGGACGGATTCAGCGGTTGTTCCCGGATTCTTCGCGGGTTCTTTCGCTGCGGTCACGCGTGGAGCAGGCGCAGGCGGCGTACAAGGCGGACCTGGAGCGTCGCTTCTTGATGGCAGCCCAGGAGGGGCACGCCGACAACGCCCTGACGCTCCTTAAGGAACTGGACCCGTACCTGACGATCGTGGAGGGCGAGCCGCTGCGTGAGCTTGCCCGCGGGGTCATCGGGAAGGCCCGCGACAACCTGGGAGCACAGTTCAAGCTGGCGGTCCAGGACCGTCGCTGGCGCCAAGCGGCCTCGATCGGCGAGCAGATCATCGCCGAGTTTCCCAACAGCCGCATGGCGGCGGAAGTGCGGGATGTCATCGACGGCATCCGGATCCGCGCAAATGAGGTAGCGCCGGCTGCATGACGCACAGGGGCAGTGCTACTTGGGTGGTCTCGCCGGGCTTGCCGGCTCGGCCCGGTGGCCGGTCCGGATTGACCTGTACACCAGCAGCAGAATCCCGATGATTAGGAACAGGTCCGCAGCGTTGGAGACGTACGGCCACACTTCGGTGCCTCCCCAGGGGAAGGCCCACCCGAAGGGCAGGTGAACATCTGGTAGTGGGTGGATGAAGTCGCGTACGCATGCCAGGAACATCCGGTCATAGAGGTTGCCCAGCCCCCCGGCCAGCAGCAGGCCCAACGCCACGTGCGACAGCCGTTCATCGGGGCGGGTCCAGGCGCCGAAGAGCAGCACGCCGAAGATGAGTGCCCCGCCGGTGAAGATCATGAAAAACCAACGCTTGCCGGCGCCGATCCCGAACACCGCGCCGGGGTTGAGAACGAGGGTGAAGTCCAGGACCTTCGGGATCACCACGACAGGCTGGTGAAAGGGAACAAGGTTTCCAGGATTGCGGCCGGATGCGAGAACTTCCTGCCGATCCACGCCCACTGGAACTCCCGCGACATAGCGGAACGCCACTTCCTTGGTAGCAAGGTCAACCGCTATTCCGAGCAGCATGACGATGATCAGCGTCGCCCAAGCTGGGCGCGACCGCCATGTAGAGGCTTGCGAAGTATTCTGACTTGATTCGTTGGTCATAGGGGTGTCAAGACGCGGCCCGGGAACGCGTCGGCCCTGACCTCCGCCTCGCCGCACGAACCATCAGGACCTCATCGCCTGGCGCTCAAGTTCGCGAGCAGCTTCGATGGAGTACCTCGCCCAAGGCAGTTCTTCGAGGCGTTCAACCTTGATTGGCTTCCCGGTGAGTTCGCAGATTCCGTAGGTGCCCGCCGCAACCCGCTTGAGCGCATCGTCGATTTCTCGGATGAGCTTGCGGTCGGCCGCGGCCAGGTCAAGCGACAACGACTGGTCGTAGGCCTCCGACCCCTGCTCAGCCATGTGCGAGGGCATGTTGGAGAGGGCGCCGCTCTGGCCGCGGAGGGCCTGGGTCTCCATCGTGGAAACGTCACCGACGAGTTCCGCACGCTTGCGGAGGAGCATCATGCGGAAGTGCTCGAGTTCTTTCTTGTTGAACGGGCTCTTGGCGGTGGGGCGGGGCTGCTCGGCGACTCCGCCCCCGTGCTGGCCCAAAGGTCGCTGTGCTGCGGCTTTGGGACCCGAGGGGATCAAGGGCTTGCGGGCGGGACCCTTTGGGTCCAGCAACCTGCCCAAGCCGGCGGGAATGACCGAAACCGTGGAAGAGCCTGGCTTGGTCTTGCGTGCCGGCTTGGGGGAGACGATGGTGATGCCTTTGCGTGCCGGCTTCTTACCATCGGCGTCGGTCTCGATTGGGGCCGGGGCGGGGGCCGGTACCGGGGGGACGCCCTTGGACTTTGCGGTCGGCTTGGGTGCCTCCGGCTTGTGCTTTTCGGCGGCCTTGGGCTTGGCCGGCGCGACGTGGACCTGCCCATCGCCCTTGGGACGGCTGGGAGCAGCCTTGGCCTTGGCGGGCTTCTTGGCCTTACCTGCCTTTACGGGCGCGGCACCCTTCTTGGCGGCGCTGGGCGAGCGCTTTTCCTTGGGTTTGGAAGTTGACTTGCGCGTTGTTGTAGTCTTTTTCGCCACTGACACCCCGCAGGCAACTCTGGGTTTGCGGTTTGCTAGGCACCGATTCGCAAATAGCAGATTGCGGGCCGAAACGTAGGCCTTGGTCTTTCGTTTGTCAAAAAGAATCCGAACAAGCGGCCCGCTGGCACCCACACTAGGAATGGAGTGGAGCGCCGATCTAGACGGAACCGGTAGGGGCCTCAGCCCCCAGTTCCGCCAGTTCCTCGGCTCTCGGGGCCACCATGTACGCCCCCATCCGGCGGAATCGTTGGTAGCGATTCTCGAGAAGGGCATCGATCTCCACGCCCTTCAACTCCTGAACGGTCGCGACGATCCAGGCCTGGACCGACCGAGCGGTTGCCTGCGGGTCGCGGTGTGCACCCCCGCAGGGCTCGTCGATGATGTCGTTGATGATTCCCAATCCAAGGTTGTCTGTAGCGGTCAGCTTGAGCGACTTGGCGGCGGCGGTGTTGGTCTGCTCGTTGGCTTCCTTCCAGAGGATCGCGGCGCACCCCTCGGGACTGATGACCGAGTACCAGGCGTGCTTCAGCATCGCGACGCGGTCAGCGACGGCGATTCCCAGGGCACCCCCGGACCCGCCTTCCCCGATCACGATGCTCACGATGGGCGTCCGTAGGCGACTCATCTCGAGCATGTTGACGGCGATGGCCTCGGCCTGTCCACGCTGTTCCGCACCAAGGCCGGGGTATGCCCCCGGCGTATCCACCAATGTCACAATCGGAACTTGGTACTTCTCGGCGAGTTTCATCTTGGCGAGGGCCTTGCGGTACCCCTCGGGGTGCGCACACCCAAAGTGGCACGATATCTTCTCGGCCGTCTGCTTGCCCTTCTGGTGCCCGACGAGCATCACCTTAAGCGGCCCGATCCGGGCAAACCCCGTCACGATCGCAGGGTCATCGCCGTACCGACGATCGCCGTGCAACTCGACGAAGTCGCGGCAGATCATCCCGATGTAGTCGCGAGTCTGGGGGCGCAGCGGGTGGCGGGCAACGCGGACGGTGTCCCACGGCGTCAACTGGGAGTAAATAGTCTCGAGTTTCGACTGGTAGTGACTCTTGAGTTCTTCGACCTCCGACCGGAGGGCCTGAGCGGCGGGGTCCGGGGTTGCAGCATCCGGGGCGACCTCGGCCTGAAGCCGGGCCTCGGCGGTCTCGATCGATTGCTCCAGTTCCGCCAGGGGTTTCTCAAAGTCGAGCTGATAGAAGGTGGCCATGTGCGTTGGAACTCCGGTCTCAGGCACCGCGCTGTGCAGGAGTTTAGGTCGCCCCCTGCACCGGGGTTCGATGGGCGGTACCCTGGGCACATGGCACGCGAAGTCCTCCCGTTGGCGATTATCGGCGGTGGCACGATGGCCGGGGTCATTCTCGAGGGCGCGTGTGCCGCGGGGATACTGCTGCCTGCAAAGGTCGTGGTGTCTGAACCGGACACTTCCAAGCATGATGTCCTCAGGCGGTTCGGGGTGCACGTTCGAACCACGGGTGAGGCGGCTTTGGCGTGGCTGGCCGTGCAGGAAAAGTCGCCCGGAGCGGGGCAGATCCTCCTGGCCGTGAAGCCCCAGTCCCTCGCAGACGTTGGGAACGAACTCGCACCAGTCCTTTCCGGGACGGGCAAGCCCAAGCGAACGGTCATCTCAATCCTGGCTGGGACACCCACCGCCAAGGTTCAGCAGGCCCTTGGCGGCAACGTCGCCGTCGTCCGCGCCATGCCCAATACGCCGGCAAGGGTCAGGCAGGCGGTCACGGCGGTCGCCGTCGGCGCCAGCGCCCAGAGCACCGATGCGGACCTGGCCGAAGAGCTCTTCCGTGGCGTGGGCCAGGTTGTCCTCCGCATCGATGAGGGCATGATGGATGGGTTTACAGCGCTCGCCGGATCAGGGCCGGCGTATGTGTTCTTTCTTGCGCAGGCGATGGTCGAGGCCGGGGTCTCCATGGGGCTTGACCATGAGACCGCCATCAAGGTCGTTTGCCAAACGGTGGCGGGGTCCGGCGCGCTGCTGGCGGCATCGAATCAGGTGCCAGGCGAGCTTCTGGCGGCCGTGATGAGCAAGGGCGGCACCACCGAGGCCGCGGTGGCGGTGTTGGGAAGGGCGGATGTCCACGGGTCGATCATTCGTGCGATTGTCGCGGCCCGGGATCGCGGGGCAGCGTTGGCTGGTGTGTGAGGAAGCGCGAAGTCGGGGCGTTGCTAGAAGTCGCGCCGGCAGAAGATCCACGCGGCGATCGCGAGGATAACGGCCTCAAAGCCGAGCGAAGTTCCCAGAACCCACATGGGAGAACGGGCCCTCACGGCAGCCTCGAAGCGTCGTCGAACCTGGGGGTCCGGGTCGCCAAATCGGGCCGTGCGCTCGATGTCTTCGGCCTCTTCATCCTCGCGCCCGAAGAGGCGCTTGTCTTCGTCGCTGAGGAGCCAGCGGTCCAGCAGGGCCGTGGTCTCGCCCGTCTTTGGGAGGATGGACTTGGCGATGAACATCCAGCCGCTCCACGACCGCCATCGATCGGCCGTGCGGGCGGAGTCTGTGGCGTCTGCGCGGCTCTGGCGCAGGAAGGGGTTGGCGGCTTCAAGCTCGTCGGCAAACCTGGCAGCGTCGAGCGGTCCTTGCTCCGCCGGAGTTGGTTGTCCGGCTTCGCGGAGGCGGGAGAGCGCGGTGTTGGCCGCTTTTTCCTGGGCTTCAACGCGTTTGACCGCCCGCTCCGCGTTGACGGTGGCCGTCTCTCGCTGGAGGAGAAAAAGCTCATCGGCGGCGTTGATGCCAAATAGGCCAATCCAGACAAGCATGGTGAGCAGGAGCGAGGCGATCGTGGACCTCGTGCGCAGGCCCAGCAGCACGCAGGTGCAATAGAGGTAGCTGAAAAAGACCAGGACGATGGGGACAGCCAGGAACAGGCGCGGTTCCCACGAAGACCCCCGGACTCCGATGACGATGAAGCAAGCGAGCGAGAACGCGAAGACCTGGAGCGCCACAAAGAGGAGGCCGGTCAGGTACTTCGTGAAGAACAGTCGAAGCCGAGAAATCGGCTTGGAGAGCGTCAGTTCGATAGCCCCGCCCGCGATGAACTCGGGGAAGATGCTCGCGGTGGAGACCAGCGCCAAGATGGTGGCGGCCCACGTCAACCAGATCGGAATGCCGACATTTGCGAACGCGAACTTGTAGAACTTTTCGGGCGCGATCCGATCGGTCGTGAGCACCGGTGTGTCGAACTGGAACCACAGGAACGTGATCCCCTTCTGATTAATGCCGAACGCGGCAAAGGCGGCCACGGCCATCCCCGAGAGCAGAAGGGTTACCCAGAAGAGCTTCTTGGAGTTCAGCTCCCGGTAGGCATCGGTCAAGAGTGCCAGGCTTTGAATTGCGGCGGTGGTCACTTCACACCTCCCGCGCGTGCGGCTTGCCTTCGGGGCGGGCTGTTGGCGGCGCCGGTCGCAAGCGTTTCACCGGTTGTCGGGTCTGTGACTGCCTGCATGAACAGGTCTTCCAGGGACGGTCGGACCAGGCGGATCGTGCGGATGGTGACCCCCTGCGCGCGAAGAGCATCGATGATTCCCTGCACCTTGGCGGGGTCTGCAACGGCCGCGCGAAGTGTGTCGCCGGCAAGCTCCACAACCTCGCCTGTCGCCAAGGTTCCCCGCGAACCGTTTGCATCGCCCAGGAGGCCCGGGAGCGCCCTTCGGAAGAGGTCGGCGGGGCGAACCCCGTCCGCGCCCGCGACGTCGAACTCAAAGTACTGGCGGCCGTGCGTGAGTTCGTCGAGTGTCCCCTGTTGCGCGACCAGCCCCTGCACGAGAATGGCAACCCGGTCGCAGATCATCTCAAGCTCGCTGAGGAGGTGCGAGTTGAGGAACACCGTTTTCCCCTGGTCCCGCAAGCGCTGAAGGATGCCGCGGATGTCGCGCCGTCCAACCGGGTCCACCCCGTCGGTGGGTTCGTCCAGGACAATCAGGTCGGGGTCGTTCACGAGCGCCTGCGCGATGCCGATGCGCTGGCGCATGCCCTTGGAGTAGCTCCTCACTCGCTTGTTCGCCCACGGGCTCATGTCTACCAGGGCGAGCAGTTCGGCAGTGCGCCGCCGGCGCTGCGGGCGCGGCGTTCCCGACATCGCGCCATAGAAGTCAACGACCTGAGCGCCCGTGAGGTAATCCGGGAAGCGGTGGTGCTCGGGGAGGTATCCCACGCGGGAGAGGGTCGGCTTGTGGCCAATTGGGCGCCCCAGCACGGTTCCAGTAGCCCGCGTGGGTCGGATGACGGTTAGGAGGATCTTCACCAAGGTGCTCTTGCCCGCGCCGTTTGGGCCAAGCAGCCCGAAGACTTCCCCGGAGTGCACCCGCATGTCGATGCCACGCAGCGCGCGGATGCGCCCGGCATACACCTTTTCGACGTTCGAGAGATCGATGGCCAACCCGGAACCGGGCTCATTCTGCCTTGCTTGCGTCATGTTCGCTTCCGGGGTACGACGTGAAACACGTGCCAATCCTTGGGGTTGCCGAGGGCATCACCATCGTGCTTTTCCTCTTCCACGAAGGACTCCAATACAAACTGGGAAAACATCGCTTCCACTTGCGAGCGAGTTTGGTGGGATCGGTCCGGCAAGGCCGCCCAGTCGTCCCGGTCGCCAAAGAGTTGCCCCGCAAATCGGCAACCCGGAGCAATGCCGGCCACAATCCGCTCCCATACCCGGGCAAACGCTCCGGGGTCGCAGAAGGGGAGGGAGTAGCTGGCGTTCACAAGGTCCGCACCGAAAAGGTCCATGTGCTCCACGGGCACAATCCGAGTTTCAAGACGGGATTGGTGCTCTGCGGGCGCCGCGGCTCGAAGAAGGTCGATCGCCAAGGCCGTGCTGTCGGTCGCGAGGACCCGCCAGCCGCGGCGGAGGAGTTCCAGCGTATCGCGTCCCGATCCACACCCGACATCGATTGCCAATCGCTCCCGAGAAACCGCTGGCCCGGTCTCGAATGCGGCCAGGGCCTTCAGGAGCGTGTCGCGGGGAGGTTTGCCGGCGACGGCGCGGTAGTACCCGTCCCAGTCGCGGACGGCCGCGAAGTCTTGGGCTTTGCTCTTGCCCGTGGGGGTTTTGAGGGGTGCGTCAGGTGTGTTGGTCGGGCTTGTCATAGGCTGTGGTCATGTACGACACCACTCAGGACTTCATTACCGCCTTGTCTCGGGCCGGGGAACTCCGGCGGATAACCGCGCCGGTCTCGCCGGTGCTTGAGATTGCGGAGATTACGGACCGCGTCAGCAAGTCGCTCGCTCCACACCCACCCAGCGATTCAGCCCGGGCAACCGACCCGTGCTACCACGGCGGTGGGGGGTCCGCCCTTCTGTTTGAAAACGTCTCCGGGTCGGACATCCCTGTCCTGATCAACACCTATGGATCATACCGGCGTGTGGAGATGGCCCTTGGGTGCCAGGAGCCCGGCCCCGGGTCCGAGGCCGGGCACACACCCGGGGGCTTCGCCGCACTCGCGGACAAGATCGGCAGGCTGGTGAAACCCGAGCCACCCCCGACCCTGATGGCCAAACTCCAGAAGATTCCGGAACTGATGGAACTCGCGAGTCTGCCGCCAAAGAAAGTCCGCTCCGGGATCTGCCAGCAGCACGAGATCAAGGGAGACAAGATCGATCTGCGGAGACTCCCCCTCCTGCGATGCTGGCCGCTGGATGGTGACCTTGCCGCGGTCGGCTACCCGGCGGGTATCAACGCGGGGATTCCCGGCCTGGGCAGTGGCCCGGAATGGGATCGGGAGTTCCGCGGCCGCTACATTACCCTCGGCGGTATCCACACGATCCATGCCTCGGATGCAGGAAGTCCGACACCACAGAGCCGCAACATCGGGATGTACCGTGTCCAGTTGCTCGGCCAGCGCCATATGGCGATGCACTGGCACGTACACCACGATGGCGCCCGCCATTGGCGGTCGTGGAAAGACAAGGGCCAGCCGATGCCAGTGGCCATCGTGCTGGGCGGGGAGAGCGTCCTGCCGTATGCCGCCACGGCCCCGATGCCGCCGGGGATCAGTGAGTTACTGCTGGCCGGGTTCCTCAACCGTGGTGCGATCGGGCTTGTTGACTGCCGCACCGTGCCTTTGGCGGTCCCGGCCAACGCGGAGATCGTCATTGAGGGGTACGTCAGTCATGAAGGAGGGTCGATCGGTTTCGACCCGCGGCAGGAGCTGCGAGAGTGCCGTGAGGTTCCCTCACCCCTGTCGCGGTTGCTGGGTCCGGGAGCGGTTTTCGAGGGGCCCTTTGGCGACCACACGGGGTTCTATTCACTTCCCGACCGCTACCCAATCCTGGAGGTCACGGCCATCACCCACCGGAGCAACCCGGTGTATCCCACAACAATCGTCGGGCTCCCACCGCAGGAGGACTACTACCTCGGCAAGGCGACGGAGCGTCTCTTCCTCCCGCTGCTTCGGACCATCATCCCGGACATCATCGACTATGACCTTCCCATGTTCGGCGTGTTCCATTCCTGCGCTTTTGTCAAGATCCGCAAGGAGTACCCGCTGCAGGCACGCCGTGTGATGCACGCGATCTGGGGGGCGGGCCAGATGGCATGGACCAAGATGATCGTGGTTGTGGATGAGGATGTCGATGTGCACAACCAGGACGAGGTCCTGTTTCATCTGGCCGCGAACATGGACCCGGGGCGCGACATCGAGATTGTCAATGGTCCCCTCGACATCCTCGACCACGCCGCGCCCAGGCTCGGCGCCGGTCACAAGATCGGGCTTGACGCGACGCGGAAGATCAGGGGTGAGGAGGTGGGGGGAAACCCGGTGCGTGACTGGCCGCCGTTGATCCGGATGAGCGCGGAAGTAAGGGGCCTGGTGTCGCGCCGGTGGGCGGAGTATGGGCTTGGCGGGACCGGACCGGGCGTCAGCCGCCAACCCGAGGCTGGAGGACCGCGCTCTGCTTCGTGATGTATTCGTCGATCAGTTCAACGACTTCTTCGTGAAGGGTGAGGGCCTCGCGGGTCTGGTCGTCGGTGCTGATGTCGTTGACCATGACACTGAAGGTGATCCGCTCTCCGGTGGCGGGCTCGATCACGTACCCCGAGAGGCAGCGAACGCCGTTGATGAACCCGCTCTTGCCCCGCACCTCATTATTGAGTTTCGAAGCGGCGAAGCGGCGTTTCAGGGTCCCGACGCCCGGCTTGGCGAGCGATTGGGCGAAGGCGTCGCGGGTCTTGGGGTCGCTCGCCAGGACATAGAGCCAACGGGCCAGGGTTGCGGGTGAAACGAGGTTCTGGCGGCTCAGACCAGAACCGTCGCTGATCGTGGTTCCCGCCGTCATCTCGGCACCCAGGTGTTCGGTCATGATCATCCGGAGGACCGAAGCGCCGTTGCTCCACGAGCCCGGTTCTTTGGTCACGGCGTTCCCGAGTTTCTTGAGAAGGGACTCGGCGTACAGGTTTTCCGAATCACTGTTGCACCGCTGGAGGACCTGCGCGATGGGGGTTCGGACTACGGCCAGGACCTTGCCCTCCCCAAACTGCTCATGCTCGTCGGCCAGACGAATCCCGGCCCGACCCTGGCCCCCTACTTTGACACCCAAGCCGGTGAGGCGGTGCTCCAGCAGCCGACCGAAGAACTCGCCTGGTGAGTGCAGGGTTGCCTCTACTGGAACCTGCGTAGGAAAGCGAACGTCGCCGCGGAGCGTGAAACGGTTGTCGTCCTTCTCGCGCGTGACCCAGGCGCTGTTGCGGCCCTCGGGCACGGTGCGGGCCTTCACATCGACCTGAATCCAGGGGGCCTGGGGTTCGAGCGAGTAGTGGGCGGGTGTGCCCGCACCATCCGGGTTGGGCCTCGGGAAGAACGAAAGAATGTTGGCGTGGAAGTTCGCGCCGCAGACCTCGGCACAGTAGCCGCGGTTGAGTTGATCTACCGGCCACGCAGGGTGAACGTATTCGCGATCAAAGACCCGGTCATCCACGACGACCTCATCGACGCGGCTGATCGCCGCCTGGACGACCGCGCCTGCCAGCGCGTCGAGCACATCCGCCACCGTCATCTTGGGCTCCATTTGCTGGAGCACCACGGGATCAGCCAGGGCGGGATCGCCGCTCCCCCGAACGATCAAGCGGTCGTCGACCAGTGCCAACTCGGTCCGGAATGCGAAGTCCGGTCCGAGGACCATGAGCGCGGCCCCGCTGGTGAGGATTTTCATGTTCGACGCCGGGGTGAAGGGGTCGCTCGCGCTCACCGCCGCGAGGACTTCTCCGGTTTCTCCGTCCATGATGCTCACGCCCACACGCGCCTTGCCAAACTTGTGGGAGTCGATCAACCGCCGGACGTCGTGACTCAGGGTGTCGGCGAGCGGAACGGACGCGAGCGCGACCTGCGCTAGGGCCGCCACACCCGCCGCGATCCACCAAGCGAGCCGGGCCCGCGTACGAAGAGACTTGTTCATCGGCACTCCCTCTCTTTCGGTCAGACCGCATTGCGGAACAGGACTCCCGCGTTGACCGTTGGAATCGGCGATCAACGGGGGCTGTCTGCAATACCTGTTCGGGTTGCGAGTAGCGGCGAGCACCGCGGGCGTCGGGGCCCCGCGACACTACCGCGCGGGCTTCGCGGGGGGCTTGCGTAGGCCCGCGAGCGACAGGATGTCATCAACCTGGGTCTTATTCTGAAGTTCCCATTGTGCCCACCGTATCCCGTCCACCGTGGGGGCGTGTGAGAGGCCGTCTCGGATGAACTTCGAGAGTTTCTTTATGGGCAGTTCAGAAACTGCTTCATCAGCAATCGGCAGCGTCAGCCGGGGTTTGGACGGATCGGGGACCAGGTACGCCCAGCCGCGTTCGCCGTTCCCGGGAAGCCGGTAGACCATGGTCCAACGCCACACGCCGTGCCAGCCGACCTCTTCCTTGGCTCCCTCGGCGGCCAGCAGGCTGTCGCGGGCATGGTTAACAACGGCGGCCAACTGCTTGTTGAAGTCCCGGATAAGGACTTCAACGGTGGGGGTCCGGAATCGGTCCTGCCATGCAGACCGCGCCTTCTGACTGGATCCGGACATTCACTGCTCCCCACACGGCACGGTCCGTCACAACGCCAGGCGGCGGATTGGTCGACGGGGTCAATGCACCCGTATGCCGCCCAACCCTTTGCCCGAAGTCCCCCCGAGCCTTCATTGTTGGGCTGCCGCTCAGATGTTTCCATGCCGCAGCCCCAGGAACAACGCCGGGGCGAGGCCGTACTGGTACCATCTAGGGCTCCTGAGTGAGCCAGGACGAACCCACAGCATGGCGAACGAAAGCGAAACCAACCGCACCGGCAATGCACCCGCCACCGAGATCGAGCCGCCGCTCGCTGGTATTGACCTCACCGCGTGCAACGTGCTATTGGTGGATGACAACGAGCAGAACCTCGAGCTCCTGGTTGCCTACATGGAGGACCTCGGGTGTGAGCTTCGGACCGCAGCGGACGGGGTCGAGGCACTCGCGGAGGTCGCTCAGAGGCGTCCGGACCTGATCCTGCTCGACGTGATGATGCCGCGGATGAGCGGATTTCAGGCGTGTGCCAAGATCAAGCGTGACCCGGCGACGCGGGAAATCCCCATCGTCATGGTGACCGCGTTGAATGAGGTCTCGGATGTTGAACGGGCGGTGGAATCGGGGGCGGACGACTTCCTGACCAAGCCCGTGAACCGGCTCGAACTCCTGACCCGTGCGAGATCACTCCTCCGCGTGAGTATCCTGCAGCGTCAACTCAAGGCGACCATGGGGGACCTGCGGCGAGCAACACCGGACAAGCCGCCGGGAACTTGACCGAACTGCCACGGGTTTAGCAGGTTCCACCCGAGAGCACCCGGAAGAAGGCCTCGATGTCGAGGTCTGTCCCGGTGTCGCCGTCGCCGTCAAAGTCGGCCGAGCCGCAGGTCGGGCAGCAGTTGCCGCCCAGGCAGGCAAACAAAGCCTCGATGTCGAGGTCGGTTCCGGTATCACCGTCGCCGTCGAAGTCGGCCGATCCGCAGGGGAGGGGTGGGGGCGTGATGTTCCCGATGTAGAGGATGACGTTGTACCCCTCATCCGCGCTTGTCGCGTTCCCAGTGGTGGTAGGGTCTTGGAAGAGCCCGTTGGTATCTGTGTCGTACACGATGCGAGCTGACAGCACCAGGCCGCCCATATGGCGAGGGTCTTTCGTCGGGAGGCCGGACGTGTTGATGTCGTTCCAAGTGACCTGATTGGCACTTCCCGGCCAGAGGGACGCCGTGGAGATTGAGTCCCCGTCAGCGAGGTTAAGGCCCTGAACCTGATAGGAACGGCCGGCGTTGGCACCGACAATAACGCTGCCGAGGTCCAGCACCACCTCAAGATCAAAGCAGAACGTCGAAGCGTCGTACACGCCCCGGATGAGAGAAACCCCGTGGATGTTCTGGACTGTTTGGCCGACCAGTCGCCGCAGGGACGTTGAAGCCACGAAGTACATGTTCCCCGCGGAGTCAAACGTCGGGGCGGAAAGCGAGGGGCCCGCCGCCCCGCCAGCCTCCGACAGGGACGCCAAGCGACCGATCGGAGTGTCGTTGGCGTTGACCACCCCATCGCCCTCACCCACATCATTCGTGTCCGGCGCGCCGTCAAGCCCGAAGTCACCGAGGATTGGCTTGCCGGTTTGCGCGGCAGGATCAACCCATGCCGCCGCTGTCCACTGGGGGATCGAGCCGGGCTGGGATGGATCAAACCGGACCGCCGCAATGGCGTTGTTGGGGTTGGCCGGGCTGAGGCTCATGCCGTTGTAGATCACGGCCGCCGCCAGCGCCTGCCCGGCGGCATCTGCGCCGATGGCCACGGGCGAACTTCCACCCCGGAAGAGCACCTGGCTGTCGTAGTTGCGGAAGTCACCTCCCCCGAGGGGCCACGAAAACGCGTCGCAACTGTCAACCAGGGTGGCGGGCATGGACAGCGTCCTTGCGGTGACAACCGCGCCCGATGCATCAACGCCCCAGAGGCTCAGTGAGTCGGTCTTGCCCCCGCCGGCAGTTCCTCGTGTCAAAATGCCGGAGGTTCCGATCGAGCCAGCGAAGATCGACTGTGCGGAAAAACCAGCACCGCCACGGTGGTCGGTTGTCCCTGGCCGGTGTGAGGTTGTGACGGCGGTGCTGTTGACCAGATTCTCATACCGGTACTGGCCCGTGAAGTCGGCCCCGAGCACCACGCTGCGCCCGGCCAGGTTGGCAGGAACCAGGGATGGGGCGGCGTGGCTGACCGTACTGCGAACGAGGACCCAGTCGGTTGCACCGGAGTTTGTGCCGCCGTTATTGTCAATTACGTTCACCGATGTGCTGCGGGCCAGGCTGCGGATCCGGAAGAAGTTGTCGCCCACCAGCAGGCTGGTCGCTGCGCCTGTGCTCCCGAAACTGTCTGCCCGGAAGCAAAGGTTGCCGTCCGCATCAACTCCGCCAAAGCCGAACTGGGAGCGATCGGTCTGCCCGGAGTTCGCGTTCACCGCGGCATTGATCCGCGTGACATAGAGCCGCGTGGGCTGCTCCGGGTCGAACGCCATCAGGCCGGCGTACAACTGGTTGGTGAAGACTGCGGTTGTGCCGACCGTGACATCCTCAAAGTCCATGAACCCAACGCCCAGCACGGTTGCGAGCCCGCTTGGGGAAACGGAGGTGTTGAGCACCGTGTCATTCTCAACGCTGTTCAGGCCCCCACCCGGGGCGTTCCAAAACGTATACGAGGTGGAGGGGTATGCCACGCCGGTGCGGGCGGTGGGGCTGAGCGCTGAACTGCCGTTCAGGGCGCTGAAACGCGCTGTGCTGACCTTTCCCGACTTGAGGATCGGAGCGATGCCGAACTGCACACCCGTTGAGGTCTGGATGGGGGTCAGGTCGACGATGAACGAGGCTCGCTGGTTGAGTCCGGCGGTCCAGGGGCTGAGGGCATCCCCGGGCAGGCCGTTCCCGCCGTTGGCGTTGCGAGAAACGCTGTCTTGGGCGGATGCAGAAACCGTCGTGCCCGCCAAGATCGCCAAGATTACTACTCGCACTGCGTTCGGCATCGTTCACCTTCGGCTACAGGTGCCACTCCTGTGTTGTCTGGCATTGGACGGGGAATGACATCGGCCTTTCAAACGGCCTCCAAGACCGCGCACTGCTCTGCCCCAGATAGTACAGCGCGTATCCCGATTCCACAACGAAAGTTTGGTTCTCGGGCGAATGCACTAGGGTTGGCCCCGGGGGCTCAGGGCCATGGAAACCTGGGCTGCCAGCCTCGTATTGGCCTTGATCAGTTCGAGGTTGGCACGCAGGGTCTTTCCCCCGGAAACCTCGTGCAAACGTCCCAGGACGAAGGGGGTTACTTCACGCCCTTGAATCCCCGCCCTTTGAGCCGCTCCCTGAGCCTCCGTAAGCCACCCGTCCCAGTCCTTTCGCGCCAGTTCATGCTCGCGAGCGATCGGGTTGGCGATCACGATGCCCCTCCCGGTCCGGCGAAGCTCGAAGGCGACAAACTCCGCCAGGCTTGGCACATCGTCAAACCGAGCGTCTACCTGAGCGGTCGAATCGCGCAGATAGAAGGCCGGAAATGACCCGGATTGATACCCCGCCACGGGGATGCCAAGGGTCTCCAGCACTTCCCGGGTCGCTTCAACATCCAGGATTGACTTCACACCGCTGGATACCACCGCCACAGGGAACCTCGTGAAAGCCCCAAGGTCGCTGCTGATATCCAAGTGTTCGCCGTACGAGCGATGCACCCCTCCGAGCCCCCCGGTTGCAAAGACTTGGACACCCGCCGCCGCCGCCAGCTCCATGGTGGTGCTTACGGTCGTTGCCGCGTGCTCGCCGCGGCAGAGGATGGCGCCCAGGTTGGATGAGTTGGCCTTTGCAACGGATTCCGCGGCGAAGAGGGTGTCGAGTTCACCCTCTGTCATCCCGACGACCGGCGTGCCGCTGACCACGCCGATAAAGGCGGGGGTGGCGCCTTCTTGCGCGACGATGGCGCGGAGTTCGGCGGCCAGCGCCCGCCCCTGCCCACGCGGAACGCCGTGAACGAGCAGGGTTGTTTCGAGGGCGACGCAGCGCGGCCCAGCGCGGTTGACAAGATTCTTGAATGTCACACCCAAGCGTAGTGCCGTCTCTAGCATCCCACGCCTGTCCTCTGCACACCATTGACGGAGCTCCCCATTGACGACGCCCGTACTCCTTGCCTGCGCCTTGCTGATGGCGACGCAGCCCGGCGATGCCGATACCACCATTCAGCCCGCCCCCGTCGACGCCGATCAAGGGCGAGCCCAGTTGCTCGCGACGCCTTCGGCTGAAAACCTGCTCCGACTCCACACGCTGCTGGCCTCCGAACCACACGTGGCCGGCACACCGGGCGATGCAAGGACGATCGAGCGGCTCGTCAACGAGTTTCAGGAGATGGGGCTTGCTGTCGAGACCTTTGAGTTCTGGCCCTATCTCGCCAAGCCCTTGGGAGCCACCCTTGAAGTAATGACCCCGGACAAGGTCTCGCTCGACCTGCGCGAGCGAGCCCTGCCCGAAGACCCGGCCAGCGCGGCCCCGGAGATTGCCTTCGGCTGGAACGCTTACAGCGGAAGCGGAGATGTCACGGCCGAGGTGGTGTACGCCAACTACGGGACCAAGGCCGACTTTGAGAAACTCGCCACCCTTGGCGTCGATGTGACCGGTAAGGTCGTGCTTGCGCGGTACGGCGGCAACTACCGCGGCTTCAAGGCCAAGTTCGCGGAGCAGGCCGGGGCTGTGGGGCTCATTATTTACACCGATCCGGGCGACAGCGGATACATGAAAGGGCTTACCTACCCCGAGGGCGGCTTTGCCAACGACTGCTGCATCCAGCGGGGTTCAATCGTGACACTCGGCTACCAGGGCGATCCGCTTACCCCCGGTGTTGCCGCTACGAAAGATGCGCCACGACTCGATCCCGGGGCGGTTGACCTCCCTCGCATTCCCGTCCAACCGGTTGGCTGGGGCGCGGCCAAGGAGATCATGTCGCGTATGACCGGCGCGGCGGTGCCCGAAGGGTGGCAGGGGGGCCTTCCGTTTACGTACCGCGTAGATGGCGGCCCGGGCCTCACGGTCCGGCTGGTGGTACGCCAGGAACGGGCGATCACGAAGACCGCCAACGTCATCGCGACCCTGCGCGGCGCGGTGCACCCGGACAAGATGGTCATCGTGGGTTGCCACCACGATGCCTGGAACAATGGTGCCGCCGATCCCACCTGCGGGACCATTGCCCTGCTCGAGTGTGCCCGCGCGTTCGCCAGGCAGAGCGCGGCGGGAAGGCCCCCGGACCGGACCATTGTCTTCGCGGCGTGGGGAGCGGAGGAGTTTGGCATCATCGGTTCTTCTGAGTGGGTCGAGGCGCACCGGCAGGACCTGGTGGACAACGCCATTGCCTACATCAACCTCGACATGGCGTCGATGGGGCTGGACTTTGGCTCCAGCGCTTCACCCAGCCTTAAGTCCGCGATTGCGCTGAGCGCCGGGGCCGTTCCACAGCCCGGCGCCGAGGGCAAGACCGTGCTGGAATCCTGGACGGCGCGCGGTGGTGATTCGGGCGACACGTGGCATGGTTCCTTTGGCGACCTGGGGGGCGGTTCAGACCACGTCGGGTTCCTGTGCCACGCCGGTGTGCCATCGTGCAGCATGGGCGGGGGGGGCTCCAAGGGGACCTCGTACCATTCGGCCTATGACACGCTTCCGTGGTACTGGAAGGTCGTTGGGTCCGACTACGCCTCGGCGCTCATGGTGACGCGTGTGACCACCGCGATGGTCGACCGGCTTGCCAACTCCCCGCTCCTGCCCCTGGACCCGACGCGGTACGCGGCCGACATGGCGCGGCACCTCGATGTGCTCGGCAAACGAGCCGCGACCGCTGGAATCTCAGGCTCCGACGCGGCCGGGTCCCCGCTCTTTTCCGGGCTGCGTGCGGCGGCGGCCGCGTTTGAAGCCCGTTCTCAAACAACGATGGAACGGGTTGCTCACGCCGTGACCGAGGGGCGTCTGTCTGCGGAGCAGATCGACCGCGTCAACGACCGGCTGCGCGACATTGATCGGGCCTGGGTTGACGAGGCGGGCATTCCCGGTCGGCCGTGGTTCAAGAGCCTCTTCGCCGCCCCGGATGAAGACTCCGGCTACGCCGCGTGGATGCTCCCGGCCCTCTGCTGGGCGATCGAACGTCGCGATCCGGCATCGCTGGAGCGCGAACAGCAACGGTACCTTGCAGTCCTGGAGCGGATGACCTCGATCATCACCGAGATTGAGCGCGAACTGACGGCGCAGCCATGAAAAAAGCGTCGCCCCAAGGAGCGACGCTGCACGGAGTTGAACGGAGTGGATCAGGCACCGGGCGCGGCTGCACGCCGCGAAGTCCGGCCTTAGACCATCGACTTGAGGGCTTTGAGTGCCCGGATCTTGACGACGTTGCGGGCCGGTTTGGCCTTGAACATGACCTCTTCCTTGGTGAAGGGGTTGATCCCCTTGCGGGCGGGCGTGGCCGGCTTGCGCACGACCGCGATCTTCATCATGCCCGGGACGGCGAAGATGCCAGCCTTGCCCTTGAGGTCCGCGCCGATCATCGACGAGAGCGTGTCGAACACTCCCGCGACCTGCTTGCGGGAGAGGCCGTTGTTCTCGGCGATGACCGAGTAGATCTCGCTCTTCTTGCGGATCTTTGCCGCGCCCGTGATCTTCGCGGGCTTGGGGGCCGCCTTGGTGTTGCCTGTTGCCTTGTTTGACTTCTTCGCCATGGTGCTCTCCATAAAGGTTTCTCTCCGAAAAACCCAGCGTTTTCCGCGAGCCTATGCGGGCGTTGTATCACCGTATCCGCCGCGCTGCAAGTTGTCCGGACGCACAAAACGCCCGAATCTGAGGGTTTTTTCGGCCGCCCGGGGCCCAGGTCTGCACAAGTTGAAGATGCGCCGGTCAGTCATCCGGCCCGCGGGCTGGTCCTTTGGCATCCATCCGCCGGTCCAAACAGTCCGTTGACCGCCGGGGAATCATGCGGCGCAGGCACTGCCAGCGTCACCAGCAGAGGGGAGTGATCCGAGTACCCGCGTTCTCTCTCAACATGTGAATACACAGCATGTTGCAGCGCGGGAGCCAGCGCCGGAGAGGTGAAGGCGCAGTCAATCCGGCAGGCCGAACCGCACCGATCGCTCCATGAGTTTTCTCGTCCAGATGGGTTCAACACCCGCCAGGAATCGCGGAAACCAAGGGTGCAAAACTGTCCCAGCAAGGCCTCGCAGCCCAGCGGAGCACCACCCGTATCCTGGCCGCGTCGCCCGCTGTTGAAATCTCCAACAATCAGACATTTTTCCGTCCGGCGTCGCTCCGCGAGGTTCAGGAGAAACCTCCAGTAGCGGGTCTTGGCCGCCCGCTGAGTGTCATCGGGAACGTGTGCAGCGCACAGACGCATCCCAGCCGCTGGGAGCACGACCTCCAGGTATCGGCGGGCCGAGACCAGGTCGGGCGGCGCGGCTTCACCAGGGGCGAGCGGTGTCCGTGACGCCACCAGAATCCCATTCTGTCCTTCGGCGGGCCCGCTTGTGGCTTGGTGGGCCCAGCCCCGATCCGCCAGCGCTCCGCGAAACTGCCCGCCCCGGCCGCGCCGGAACTCGATCAGGACCACCACATCCGCATCGTGCCCCACGAGCGAGAGCAGCACCTCAGGCGTCCGGGTGGGGCCGCCGCCGTGTAAGATGTTCCACGTCAGGACCTTGATCGAGGCCGTGCCCATGCAGCCAGCGTACACGTTGACCGGGCGGTCGCCACGGCCCGCCTGCCGGGGTGCTAGCCTCCCGCCATGAGCCAGTCGTCGTCAGCATCGGTACCACTCGTGTGCATCACCCGGGCCGTGGCCGGACCCATCGAGGTCCCCGGCGCCCAGGTCAGGGCCCGCACCGAAGACCGAGCTACCCGTTCAGAACTGCTCACCTTTGTCAAAGGTGCCTCGGTAGTCATCACCATGTACACCGACAAGGTGGATGATGAGTTTCTGGACGCGGCCGGCCCTCAGCTCAAGGGCGTCTGTAACTACGCTGTCGGGGTCGAGAACATCGACTTCGCGGCGTGCGCTCGGCGGAATGTCGTTGTTGCCAACACTCCCAACGCCGTGACGGAGGGCACGGCCGACCTTGCCTGGACCCTGATCCTTGCCGTTGCGCGTGGCTTGATTAGTGCGGACCGATTCGCGCGCAGCCCGCAGTACCCCGCGCGGGGACCGCTCGCGATGAATGAGTTCATGGGGCTGGACCTCACCGGGCGGACGCTGCTGATCGTCGGCGCGGGCCGGATCGGTTTCGCGACCGCCCTTCGTTCGCAAGGGTGGGGGATGCGGGTGCTCTACGTCGCGCGCAGCCGCCACTGGGACTTTGAGCTCGCCCCCTTGGCCGCCCGGCGAGTCTCGCTTGAGGAGGGGCTCCCGCAGGCAGACGTGGTGAGCATCCATACACCCCTGACTCCACAAACGCGGCACCTCATGAACGCCGCCTCCATCGGGCTCATAAAACCAACCGGCATCATCGTCAACACGGCCAGGGGCCCGATCGTGGATGAACAGGCACTCGTTGACGCCCTCAGGGCGGGGAGACTTCATGGCGCTGGCCTGGATGTCTTTGAGCGTGAGCCCCTGGTGCACCCCGACTTGATCCCCATGACCAACGTCGTGCTCACGCCGCACATCGGCAGCGCCTCGGCGCGCTACCGGGTGATGATGACCGAGATGGCCTGCGAGAATGCCCGCGCCGTCCTCGCCGGCATCGAACCGCCAAACCGCGTGCGGTAACCCCTCGCCACTGCGAACCCAAGGCATTCCAAGTTATTTCTGACAGCGCCAGGGGGCGTCCGCCGCATGCCTGCGTAGCCGCAGCGCGTTGTGTGCCGCGACCACCCCCCAGCAGGAGCTCAATCGATGTTGAAAACCATTCTCGCGGTACTTGCAGTGTTCATTGGAAGCCTTTCGTTCGTCGAGACCTCGGCGGCGGCGAGCGGTTCGACCATCACGCGTGTCCGCCTCGAGGCCCGCATGCGTTCCGGTGTGACCGAAGCCAAGGTTACTTACCGCGCAGAGAACGACCAGGGTGTGACGCGCCGTTGGCTGGAGGCCGAGGCCGGGCGAGCCGTTCCCAACACAACCTACATCGTCCTGCACAACGGCAGGCAGGTGGCCTCGTTCAGGACGAACAGCCTGGGGTACGGCCGCGTCCAGATTGAGCGCGGCGTGGTCATCATGCGGGCGGGGGACCAAGTCGCCGTGGGCCGCATGACGGGAACTCTGCAGCCCAGGCTCTGACCAAGCTCTGAGCCATCACCCTGCAGCAGCCGGGCGGCACCGGCCGCATGCCCGAGCAGTCTACGCACCCGTGGACTGCTTTTTCGCATACACGCGGCGCCTGGAGCGAGGACGGCCGCGAGGCCCTCAGGCCCGTCGTCCCGACGAACCAAAGTGCAGTTCAAGGTACCGCGCGACATAATCGATGACGGACTGCGCTTCGGGGATCTCCGGGTTGCTGGTCATGCCCATCGGCTCAAACCGCATTCCCTTGAACCGGACGACGGCATCCTCGATGGCCAGCCCGTGCTGGAGCGAAAGGCTGAAAGCGCGGCAAAAGGCCTGGGCAAACCCGGAAATCGTCGACCCTTCCTTCGCCATTTTGATGAAAATCTCTCCAGGGCGTCCATCCGGGTAGAGGCCGATGGTGAGGTACCCCTCGTGGCGCTCGATCGAGAACTTGTGCGTGACGGACTCGCGCGTGACAGGAAGCGTCTGGCGGCATGCGAGCATGTCTGGCGTGTCCCCTCTTGGTTCGGTCATGCCCCGCGGGGCGGGCTTGGAGGTGTGCGGTGGGTCAGAGCCCGGCCTTTGGGAGTCAGAGGACATGGAGCGAATGTAGCGGCCATTGACCCGCCGCGCAGCCATCCCCGCCCTGTCACGGCTCAGACTATCGGACAACCGGCAGTGATTGCCCGCAGAATCGTTCCCGACAATCACCGGGGGAGCACGGCATTCGCCCTTCCGGCCTCCACTCCAGCCGGCGGGGAGCCGATAAGTCCCGCGCCCGCCGCGGCTTTGGCTACCTAGACTCAGAAGCTCGTGATTAACCCTGGCTCCATCCCCCTCCCCCGGTCCGCCCGTGCTGCCCTGAGCTCGGTGTCGTTGCTCATGGTGGTGGCGATTGCCCTCCAGGCTTCCGCCGGGGACTTGGGCCTGAGTTCCGGCGCGGGTCGGTCGGGCATGAGCAGGGAAGCAGCCGTCCGTTGCCTTGCCGAAGCCGTCGTTCGCCGGGCCGACCGGCAGGTTCGTCGCCAGCAGGAAGTTCCAGCGCGGGCACAGCCGCCGGTTCATGCCCGAGTCTGCATACTGAGTTGTTCTCAAGTCTCTCTTGGGCGGTGGGAACCAGTCGTCCGCCGTCCCCACGTTCTGACGACCAGCCTTCCGCCGCCAGCCTCGGCCTGAGCTCGCTGGCTGTACTGCCTTCGGGCACCGTGCATCCCCGCGGGAAGTCGTTACTTCAGAAGTACGAGCATTGACCGCGGGCGCTGAGTCGTCCGCACCTGCATGACTCCCAATCAATCCCCCGCGCCCAGTCCGGGGCGCGACCAGCCGGCGCATGCTGCGCCAGAGAAGACCCATGGCAGAGCAAGGCATCCCCCTTATTGGGCCCATCCTAAACAAGATCATCGGGACGCGCAACGAGCGCTTCGTCAAACGCTACACGCAGCGCGTCAACGCCATCAACGCCCTTGAGCCCCAGATCGTCAAGCTGACCGACGCTGAACTGCGCGCCAAGCTGCTGGAGTTCCGCTCGCGGCACGATGCCCGCGAGGATGCGGACACCATCATGATCGAGGCCTTTGCGGTTTCGAGGGAGGCGATGGACCGCGCGGTTGGAATCCGCAACATCTTTAACCCCAAGTCGGGGTTTGACCCTGGGCAGCTCGCGCCCGCCATGCGGGACCTGTACAACACCCTCCGGGCCGAAATGGACGTACGCGAGCCCGCCCCGCCCGTCGGCGAATGGCAGGGCAACGCGGGCCCGGTGCCGGGTTGGCAGCAGATTGACATCCCCGTCGAGTTGTACGCTGCCATCAAGGAGCTTTACCCGGAAAGCCGTCCACCGTTCCGGGCCCGGCCCTTTGACGTCCAGCTCATCGGCGGCATGGTGCTGTGCCAGGGCAAGATCGCCGAAATGCGCACCGGCGAAGGCAAAACCATCGTCGCCCCCCTAGCGTGCTTCCAAGCCTGCATTGAGCGAATGAAAGTCCACGTTGTCACAGTGAACGACTACTTGGTGCAGCGCGACCGTGACTGGACCTTCCCGTACTTTCACGCCCTGGGCATGACCGTCGGCGCTATCCACCCCCAGCACATCCAGGACGAGGGTGAGAAGCGGGTGATGTACCGTTGCGACGTCGTATACGGCACGACGGCCGAGTTCGGCTTTGATTACCTGCGCGACAACATGAAGCGGTCGGTGGACCAGCAGGTGCAGCGCCGCCGCCAGTTCGCCATCGTCGACGAGGTGGACTCGATCCTCATCGACGAGGCCCGCACGCCGCTCATCATCTCCGGCCAGGCACACGATGACCAGCCGCGGTACGACCTGGCCGACCGCCTGGCCCGCCACCTGGTCGATAGGCAGCGGCCCTGGACCGATTCGAACGAGAAGGTCGAGCGTTGCAAAATGCGGATCAAGGGCTACGAGGGCGACATCCGCCAGGCCCGCGATAAAGACAAACTCCCGGCGTTGCAGGAGGGGCTGCGTCAGGCGAAGGCCGAACTCCCCGGGCTCGAGTCGGCGCGAGATCGATTCCCCCAGTACTTTGAGGTCAAAATGGAGCGCAAGCAAGCGCACCTGACCCACGAGGGTGTGAGCGAAGCCCAGCGTGTCGCGCAGGTGGGTTCGCTCTACGTCGATGAGAACATCGACTTGCCCCACCTCTTGGAGCAGTCGCTGCGGGCCCACACCGTCTACGAACTCAACCGCGACTACATCGTCATGCCCTCGCAGGACCCGCAGACCGGTCGCCAGGTCCCCAGCGTCGTCATCGTGGATACCAATACCGGCCGCCCCATGATCGGCCGCCAGTGGTCCGACGGCCTGCACCAGGCCTGTGAGTGCAAGGAAAAGGTGCCGATCAAGCAGGAGACCCAGACCGTCGCCACGGTCACCATCCAGAACTTCTTCAAGATGTACAAGCGGCTGGCGGGCATGACCGGCACCGCCGATACCGAGGCCCAGGAGTTCCACGATATCTACCAACTGGACGTCGTCGCCATCCCGACCAACAAGCCGGTGATCCGGCGCGACTTCGACGACACCGTCTTCCTGGGCGCCAAGGACAAGTGGAGCAACATCACCGACGAGATCAAGGCCTTCCACGACGCCGGCCGCCCAATCCTCGTGGGCACCACGTCGGTTGAGAAGAGCGAGTCCCTCTCCAAGCTCCTGACCAGCAAGCACGCCGTCCAGCACGAGGTGCTCAACGCCAAGCAGCACGAGCGCGAGAGCCACATCATCGAGGGCGCGGGCCAACTCGGGGCCGTGATGATCGCCACCAACATGGCCGGACGCGGGACCGACATCAAGCTGGGCCCCATCAGCCGCGAGACGCTGCTGGACCACTGGTTGCGGCGCGCCATCTGCCCCCGCACCGTGACCATCGAGTCGTCGGAAGACCAGCTCCGCGAGGGCATCTACCGCAAGATGGCCCCCAAAGAACTCGACATCCAGAAGCGCGACGCCGAGGCCATGCCCTTCGATGAGCTGGAGCTCAAGCTTCTGCGCCACTGGGCCATGAAGTACACCTGGATGAAGCCCAAGCTTGTGGAGCAGGGCACCGCCGAGGAGATCAGGCAGGGCCTGGATGAGTGCGGCCGCTTCCTCCTCCATCGCATCCGCTGGTTCGAGACCATCGAGGCCATGGGCGGCCTGCACGTCATTGGTACCGAGCGTCACGAGGCCCGTCGCATCGATAACCAGCTCCGCGGTCGCTCCGGCCGCCAGGGCGACAAGGGCTCATCCCGCTTCTTCGTCAGCCTCGAAGACGACCTGATGAAGATGTTCGCCGGCGAGACCACCATGAAGGTCCTTTCGAGGCTGGGCATGAAGGAGGGCGATGCCATCGAGCACCCGATGCTCAGCAAGAGCGTCGAGCGGGCCCAGCGCAAGGTCGAGGAACGAAACTTCCAGATCCGCAAAAACGTCCTTGAGTACGACGAGATCATGGAGCACCAGCGACAGGCCTTTTATGGCCTTCGGCAGCGGTCCCTCGAAGGTCGCGACGTCAAGGGCCTGATCTTCGGGTTTATCCACGACACCGTCGAGGAGGCGGTTTCCAACTACCTGGACCCCGAGTACCCCGCCCAGTGCGCTGCCGAGTTTGCCAAGGCCAAGCTCGAATGCTCGGTCCCGCCCGAGAGGCTGCGCGGCAAGGACGTCCGCGAGATGGAGCGGGTCATCCTGGCCGAGGCCATCCACGAATCACGCCAGACCATCGACCTCACGCTGGGTGAGTACATGCCCATGGAGGGTTCGGAGGTCAGCGTCGACTTTGACTCAGCGGGGCTTATAAACTGGGCCAAGTCCCGGTTCCAGGTCGAACTGCACGCGGCTGACATCCGCGAGGGCGGGGCGGAGGAGCGGCGGCGCGTCCACGACACCCTGCTGGCGGCGGCAGAGCGATCAATCGAGAACGCGGACCTCTCCGGGCTCGTCCAGTTTGTCGAACCCAACTACGGGGCCAAGGAACTGGCGGCCTGGGTCAGGGGCAAGCTGGACTTTGAGGTTGCTCCGGAGGAAGTCGTCAAGGTCGCCAAGGCGGAGCCGGACACCGGGGTGTCCGTGACCTCGATGCTGATGTCCAAGGTCGAGGGGCTGTACCGCAAGCGCGAGGTCGAGTACCCCGTGGAGTTTGCGCTCCAGGTGACGCAAATGATGGCGCGAAACTCGCTGCCGGAGGCCGCCGCCAACCTGGTCGCGTGGGCGAACACACGCTTCCGAATGGGGTGGACGGCCGAGATCTTCAAGACGCCGCCGCAGAAGGTGCGTGCCGACCTGCTGTCGGAGTCGGAGAAGTTCGTCGCCGAGGACCGGCTCAATAAGGAAATCGAAACGGCCCTCAAGTGCAAGACTGACGACGACCTTGACAAGCACTTCAAGGAGCGTTTCAGCCGCGAACTTCCCGAGACGATGCGATACCTGGAAGGCAAGGAGCGTGATGACGCCATACGCGCCAGGGTCGAGAACATCTTGCGCGCTGAACTCCTACACTTTGAGCGCACCATCCTCCTTGAGACGCTCGACCAGGCTTGGAAGGACCACCTGTACGCCATGGACCAGTTGCGGGATTCCATCAGTTTCCGTGCGTTCAGCCAGCAGGATCCCCGGATTGCGTTCAAGAAGGAGGGGTCGCACCTCTTTACCGGCATGATGGAAAACGTCCGGGCCCGCGTCACCGAATATGTCTTCAAGGCCAAGCTGAGCCCGCCGACCGCTCCGGCGGTCGCCCGGCCTCTCGCCGTGCGCCCGCCCGCCCGCCCGCCGGCGATGCCCTCGGGAATCACCGGTCCGGGGCTAGCGTGACCCGATCAGCATCAAGTAGAACAGGCCCGCGTCGTTCGGACGCGGGCCTGTGTTTGACTTGGACATAGATGTGCAGGCGTGCGTCGGTCGCGCCCGATGCCGGGTGATCTACCTATTCATCCGTGGCCTGCGCCGCGGCCAGGTACTTGCGAGCCCTCGACTTCGTATCGCGCGGAGAAATCCGCACTCCGTCTGATCGGTAGCGGATGATCACCCCGGACCGGCAGAGCTTCGCGAGCGACTGGTTGATGCTGGACTTGAGCGACGTCGGCGCCGCGTTGGACTTATACCCCGTTGCAGGCAGTGCTTCGCCAATTTCCTCGGTAGTCAGCGCCCGCTGGTAGCCGCTCAGCGACCAGATCGCGAGGATCCCATCACCGATGTTCAGTTTCCCCTTTGGGCCTGCCGCGCGACGCTCCTGGGGCTTGGACTGCTGGCCCCGCGCCCGTTCGCCCGGCGATTGATCTCGCGAAAGCATGCCGCTGAAGGAAGAGACCTTGCGGTTCTGGGCATCGACGAGTTGGTTCGCATACTGCTTGATCTGCTGGACCTTGCCCTCCACCTCCTGAGCGATGGCCTGGTAGACCACGCGGGCCTCGCGCTCCTTGACGCGCTGGGCCTCGATCCAGCTTGTCACCTTTTCAAGCTGCTCCGCGATTTCGACCAGCGTCATTTCGGAGACGACCTTGCCACCCGCAAACGGCATCCGTTCGCCATTGTCTTCGTAAGCCACCGGTTCACCCTTTAGAGAAAGTCAGCCCCTCGGCCGTGAGGCTGGCCAGACAGGCACATACATAAAACGCCACGGCGACGAGCGGGATACTTGTAGGATCCGGCCGGTGTCATTGTCAACTGGTAGACACGTGCCGATGTCCAACCTGGGTAAATCTTTGGCCCCGGGGAGACCGTACTCTTAGGGAGAATAGATTCGCCATCTACCCCAGGGGGGGGAGGGCGGCGCGGCCAAGTTCGGGTAGGCTGGTGGCTCACGGAGAAGACCATGCTTCGCACACACAACAGGCCAGGGGCGGCAGCGACAAGCCGAGGGACAAGTAACCGGGCGTTTACGCTCATCGAACTGCTCATTGTCATCGGGATTATCGGCCTGCTCATCGCCATTACCCTGGCGGTGGGGGGGCAGGTTGCCAAGGGCGGCAAGGAGCGCCTGACCCGGGACACGCTGCGGGTGTTGGATACGGCCTTGAGCGAGTACATCAACGCCAATGATGGGATCCCTGACGCGATGCACCTTGACCGGGTGCAAGGCAACATCAACTACTTCATTCCCGTGGCTGATGCCAGGGACATGGAGCACGACGACCAGACCCCCGCGCAGCTCATCAAGGGCAACCAGATGATCAACAGCGTCGGCTTGTTCATCGAACAGGTGAAGAACGTGCCCAAGGCCAAGACGGCTATCGATTCGCTGCCTACCAAGGTCATCCGCTTGCTGGACCCGGACAATCCGGACCCGGCTGCTCTCGATCAGCGCAAGCGGCTGACTGTGATGGATGCCTGGGGCCGCCCGATTCGTTATGTACATCCTGCATTCGACGGCTTGGTCCTGGAAAGTCCCGGCGATACCACCAGCCCGCGAGATGTCGGCACGATCGTTGGGCCACCTTCTGGGTCGGATCAATACAGCATCGGCAAGATCCGGCGCAACCGCGACGCATTGCCGCCCAGCAACCCCGTCAAAGCAGAGGAGTTGGCCGATAGCGACGGCGGTGTCTGCGTAGGGAATCGCCCATACTTCTACTCAGCCGGTCCTGATGGAAAAGTCGGGTACGACCCGGCCACAGAGACGGACCACAACGCCGACAACATCTATTCCACGGCTCCGACATTCCAGAAGGACTGACCTCCGGCATTCGGGTTCGGCGCTCATTCGCCGCGCCGGGTTCTGGCCGCCCCCATCAGGCCTATCATCCACTTATGACCGCGGGGTGTAGCGCAGCTTGGTAGCGCGTCTCGTTCGGGACGAGAAGGTCGCAGGTTCAAATCCTGTCACCCCGATTGAAGTACGAACGCCCGCGAGCCTTGCTCGCGGGCGTTTGCGTTTGTTGTGCCGCAGAGAAGGGCAAGTTTGCGCTCGTCTTTGGATGTGCGCTCGCGTGCCGCTCAACTATGCCTTGGCCAACTCCACGTGGGCTTTGCGCAGCCTGTGAATGATCTGCTCCGCGCAGGATCACTGCCTTGCCATCGAATGTGCCCTCCTTGGTCCAGCCACGGTAAACAGTACCGGAAGCTGGACCGGGTTGAGGGGGGCATGTCAGCGCGGCTTCGTGACTTCCTACGGCCCGTCCTTGCCAACGCTGATGATGGTCTCGCCGTCGAATCGGAACAGCCCTTGCCAACCCCCGAGCCAGAGTCGTCCCGTTCGATCCTGGTACGTGCACTGAATAGCGTTGGTGGTCAAGCCCTGGGCTTCCCCGAAGTTCGTGAAGGTCTTGCCGTTGTAGCGGTACACACCCGAGTTCTCGATCGGGAACCAGATGTTGCCGGCAGGATCTTCGTACAGATCCCACGCTTCCGTGCCGTTTACGCCGTCCTTCGCGGTGATGTGCGTGAACTTCTCCCCGACGCGATAACAGATGCCGTTGTCATGGGTCGCGAACCAGATCCGTCCCTGACGGTCTTCGAGTATGTCGTTCACCGAATTGTCACAAAGGCCGTCCGCGTCAGAGATTCTCGTGCATGAGTTGCCGTCATGCACGAACGCTCCACCGGGCGTGCCGAACCACATACGTCCCTTCTTGTCCTGCATGATGCAGAGCACCATGCGCTCGCTCGTGACACCGACACTCAGATTCGGTTCAACCGCGGGCAGAGGGAACGCGGTGAACGTCTTCCCATCGAACCGACTCACGCCGCCGAACGTGCCGATCCAGAGCAGCCCATCGCGGTCGATGATGACGCTCCAGATGTCGTCGTGCGCGAGACCGTTTTCGGTTGTGTACGTGGTGAACCGGACTCCGTCATACTTGATCAATCCGCGGTCCGTGCCGAACCAGATGGCGTCGTGCTTGTCCTGAACGATGGCACGCACCGCGAGGCCGGGGAAGCCTTCCTTCTCGCAGAAGAACTCCACTGCTTTGCCGTTGTAGCGGGCGACGCCGTCGCCGTTGGTCCCGAACCAGAGACGTCCACTGCGGTCTTCAAAGATGCGTCGAATGAAGGGACTGAGCGGCGTCATGGCCGCGGTCGCTGAAGGACTCTTCGTTGTTGGCGGTGCGGATTGCGGAGAGGCGAACGACTCGGCGCGCTGCACGGCGCAACCGGACAGACACCCGCCGAGCAGCATCATGAACAGGGTAAGTTTGCTAGCGCTCATGGGGCATCCTACGTCCCGCCGCGCCGCCCGACGGGCGGGGGCCAGTGTGTGGGTGTAACGCCTGGATGCGTACCGGCCCGCGCCCACCGACCTCCTTGTGCTCACGCTTCTGATCATGATCACCAAGCCGAGCTTTCACGCCGAATTCAAGGCAAGCGAGGGGGGCAGCACCGGCGGGTGCAGGGCCCCTTGGGCAATCAGCCGCGGCGAACGAGGGCCGTGGTCCAAAGGACCCTCAGACTTCCGAAACCGCCTTGGCGCTCAACAAACGGCGCATGTCGGATTCCCAGTCCCGAACACCTGCCAAGAAAAGTTCTATTGGTGTCCTGTCACCCCGATTGAATTACGAACGCCCGTAAGCCCGTGCTTGCGGGCGTTTGTGTTTGGAAGTCTGCTGAATAGGCGGATGCGGTTGGATGTGCGGCTTGCAAAAGATCGGCGGCTATTTTGCCGCGCCCATCTTTGCACGGATCTCATCCGCGAAGTTGACGACCAGGTCGATGCGATTCGCCTGCTCGTTCTCCCCTTGCAGGATGACCATCAAGCGCCCGTCGGGTGTCCACGAATAGTTCTTGGTCTTGAGGTCCTTGATGCTGTACAACGCCTCGGGCAGCGTCACGGAGAATGTCGGGTCGGTCTTGACCTCAACGCTCACGACCTGCTTGTCGCTGTCGACGAAGCGGATCTCCTTGCCGTCGGGGCTCCACCAGCCGCTGCCGTCGTGTCCGTTGGTCGAGACCTGCACGCGTCCGGCCTTGGCGTCTTCTGCGCCCGATCCCACTCCGGTGAACCGCTGCACGTACAACTCGTGCCGCCCTGACTCGACGGAGCAGAACAGCACCCACTTGCCATCGGGCGAGAATCGCAGGGCGTGCTCGTCGGCAGGTGAGTTCAGGTATGGCGTGGCCTTCCACATCGTGCCTCCTGTCTCCTGCTCCAGCATGAGCACATCGCTCTGGTTGAACTTCATATCCGTCTGAACAATCGCCAGAATCTTCCCATCGGGCGACCAAGCCGAGGGCGTCACAAACTTTTGTTGAGCGGCCGGGGTCGCAAACATCTTGACCGCTTCGCCCGGTCCACTCGCCGGCCGCTCAACGATTGAAAACTCGTCCTTGGAGAAACCGCCGTGCACAATCCGCTGTCCGCTTGGACTCCACATCAGGCCCGCGGCGAAGCCCTGGATCACGATCCGTGTGGACGTTCGGCGTGTCAGGTCCTGCACCGACAGTTCGCTATTCATTTCACCCGGGTTGTTCGACTCCAGATTCGCCAACACACGTCCGCCGTCCGGGGAGACCAGGATCTCCGAGAAGGCACGCTTCGGTCCGGGGATGGGCTGCGGCTGACCCTTGTCGTCGATCCATGCCAGTCGCCGATCCGAAAAAACAGTCGGGCCCGTCGACATCGCGAGCGTGCCGCTCTGCGAGAGGCCGAACTGATTGACGAAGTTGCCGCTCCACACCGTCACGGGGTCGCCGAGCGTGCGCAGCGTGCCCAGGTCAAACCGCGTCGCAACCAGGCGAGACTGGTCGGATCCGAGCGCCACCAGCAGATTCCCCCCGCTTGCGCTGTCGGTTACGAACTTTGCGCCGTAAGTATCAGGGAACACGACTGACCGCTTTCCCGAAGCGAGATCGATCACTTCGGTATTCACCTTGATCTTCTCGCCTGCAATCGAGAAATGCGAGGCAAGAATGGACCGCCCCGCGACCAGCGGGGCAAAGTCACTCCAACCCTCAATCCCTTGGGAGCCCTCCTCACGGAGGATGACCCGTGGCAGGCCGCCTGAAGTCGCAACGGCGTAGATGGCCTTCTCCAACTGTGGCGAGAACACAACCTCGCGGTCCGACGCCCAACCCAG